>Ga0310344_10000758_pt1 | contig 25113 bp, 14 predicted proteins | sample HC15DNA20200_MG_FD_203801 | JGI IMG/M metagenome (GOLD analysis project Ga0310344, IMG submission 203801) | Marine microbial communities from station ALOHA, North Pacific Subtropical Gyre - HC15-DNA-20-200_MG | ecosystem: Environmental > Aquatic > Marine > Oceanic | place: Pacific Ocean: North...
TGAGGTTAACCCTTCCATGCTTTTTGAAGTTGAACGATTCGATATTGCACTACCGGCAATTACTCAAAGTGGATCTCTTCGCTATCTATTCCCAGTCGGTGAGCTAGTAGAAGGCCCCTACGGAGTTTGGCAGCCCGATTCTGGTGCGGAAATTCACCCTATGAAACTCGACGCCGTAATCGTTCCACTAGTTGCGGTCGACCCTGACGGCAACAGACTAGGCTATGGAGGCGGCTACTACGATCGAACGTTTGCCAGCCGAAAATTTGCTCCGAAACCACCGCTGTTAATCGGGATTTGCTATGAATACCAGATCGTTGATTCATTATCTCCTTCCGTATCGGATGTCCCGATGGATCTCGTAATAAGTGATGTTGAGGTCATTCGGGTAAACATCCCGCAAATGGGACTCGGAATAGGCGAGGATTAGTCGGTGCGTATCATCGTTGTTGGTGCTGGTGAAGTTGGGACCTATGTGGCTGAACGTTTAAGTAATCAAGAGCACGACGTGGCTCTGATTGAACTGGACTCCGCCCGTTGCAGAGTGGTTGAAGAGAAACTTGATGTTCTCGTAGTTGAGGGAAGCGGCAGTGATCCAAGTTGTCTAGTTGCAGCAGGAGGAGAGGAAGCGGATTTGATTGTCGCAGTGACGAAAGAAGACGAAGTTAATCTTGTTTCGGCATTGTTGGCGCGGGATATGGGGGTCCCAAAAACAATTGTTCGAGTGGAGTCGAAACCTCTACGGACGCCCAGAGTCGAGGCGCTTTTCGCTGGGGCAGAAGATCACTTAGTTATTGACCCTGATGCTGGAGTCGCAGAAGAGGTGTTTCGGCTGATGGAGTACCCCGGAGCAGTCGACTTAGGTCTCATGGGTGAAGGTGAAGTGGTAATTTTAGGGGCGCGATTGCCCGCCCATGCTTCTCTGGTCGGAACTTCCCTCCACGCTCTTGGGAAAGAATTGGAACCCGATTGGGATTTTATTGTTGCAAGTATTACTCGACAGATCGATAACAAAGAAGAAGAGCAAACAATAATTCCCCGTGAAGACGTAGTGCTCCAGGAGAATGACCTCCTTCGTGTCGTCTGTAAACGACGATCCCTTCGCAACGTCACTCAACGACTTGGTTTGGCGAGGGGTATGCCAACCCGAGCTTTGCTACTTGGGGGAGGTAGAACAGCTGAAATTTTGGCTGAAACTCTAATAGGACGCGGAATTGATGTTGGCATTATTGAACGACGCATTGAGCGAGCTGAAGAACTCAGCGAACGTCTAGATCGAGCAGTCGTTTATGTAGGAGATATCACCGATGCCGAACTTTTGGATGCCGCTAGTGTTGCCCAACAAGATGTGGTGATTGCGCTTACAGGCGAAGATCATGCCAATGTGCTTGCCTGCTTATATGCAAAATCAGCTGGTTCGGTCAGAGCAAAACAAAAGGGACTGGGCTCTAACGGTCCAGAAACAATTGCAGTAATTCATCGACTAGAACTGCTTGACTTACTTGAGGCGCAGCAGGTCGATGCAACCGTTACTCCACGTACAGCTTCTGCCAACAGTGTCCTTCGCTTCGTCAGAGGTGACGTTGAGTCAGTAACTGCTGTGGCTACCTACTTGCACGGTGATGTTGAAGTTCTTGAGTTTGTGGTCTCCGAGGACAGCGCATGCGAAGGCAAAATACTGGGAGAACTAGAGATACCAAAGGGGGCGCTTGTTGGTGCAATTGTTCGTGATGGAAAACCTCAAATTGCTCGAGGGCAAAGCACTTTGCGTTCCCACGATCGAGTAGTGCTAATTGCACGCCCAGACTCGGTTGATCGGGTTAGTGAACTCTTCGGGTGACTGGTTTTCAGAGGAACGAATAACCGGTACTGGGTGATGCCCGTCAATGTCTCGACCGCCCGATGGTCTCCATTTATGTCCGCAATTGCAACTGCCTGCAGTGTTGGCACTTTGGCTGTTGCTGCACTGGCACTTCTCGCCGGATTCCTTGATTTGGCTACTTCTAATAGCAAGGCTGTTCCTCTAATTTCCTTAAGTGTTGTGCTCACAGTCGGAGCGTTATGCATACTCCGACGACTTGAACGTCCGTCCCACCACCGCCCGGAAGAGATTCTTACCGCCATAACACTTGGATTTCTGACCATGGTCGGACTAGGGGCGGTCGTATATTTATTAACAGATTCTACCGACAGCCTGGGTGACGCCCTTTTTGAGTCTTCCGCCGGTTTTAGCACAACAGCTTTCAGTCTCCTAATTCCAGAAAATCTAGGAACCGGAATGATGGTGTTTCGTACAGGCACTCAGTGGCTAGGTGGTCTCGGCGCTTTGCTGCTTGGAATAGCGGTCCTCCCATCTTTTAGCGTTGGCCGAGAACTTGCTGATCACCGAAGAGGGGAGGGAAGAAAACCGCTGGCCCCTTCTGGAGAAATTGCTGCGCACAACGTGTTCCGACTGTATACCGGGCTAACTGTCGTACTCTTTTTTGCTTATTTTTTCGTCAACAAGGAACTCCTTCCTTCGGTGGTATTAGCCGTTTCGACCGTTTCGACCGGTGGTTTTGTTGGGGCAGGAGATCCGCTAAGAAATTCTGGAGTACAGATCGTAGGCATACTTGGGATGATCGTTTCCGGAGCAAGTTTGATAGTGATCTGGAGAATCCTGACAGGGCAGTGGTCACGAATTGCTCGTTCATCAGAGTTTCGGGCATATTTATTTATCCTTCTCTCCGGAATATTGTTTGTTGGTCTCGGATCCGAAGCGCAGGGCCTAGAGGAGTGGCGAGTAGCCACGTTCACCTTTGTATCTTCAATTACCACTACCGGTTTTGCACTACCGCCAGCAGGAGTTTGGAATGAGGTGCTCCCCGCACTTCTTCTTTTAGCAATTCTGATTGGCTCGATGACTGGTTCTACCAGTGGCGGATTTCAGGTATTTCGTATTCTGGGTCTCATCCGGCTAGCCCAGAGAGAAATAATGAGACAGTTACACCCACGCCTTGTGGCAAAAATCCGAGTCGGTAAGACATCTCTTAGCGAAGAAACGGTCGGGCGAATACTTCTACAGCTGTTTCTTTTTATTGCTGTCATAGCAACAACTGCACTTTTTGTAGCAGTTTCAGGTGTGGATTTAATTACATCTCTTTCTGCTGCAGTGCACGCGACGGCATCGGCAGGGCCCGTTCGCAGCCCAGATGGAACCCTTCTTAATCCAATTGATTGGACACAGATAACACGCCTGACATTGATTCCGGCGATGATCCTAGGGCATCTAGCTTTGTATCCAGCTTTGATTGCAGTCGGCAGTGGTATTAGCCAGATTAAAAAATCAATCCATCTTAAATCTTTTTTCGGTTCGAGAGGAAGAGGCTAAGATCGCGATGAGGCAACGCGTCCCCTGGAACTCCACAACTTTGCATGTCACAGGAAACGCACTGCTCTTCCTCTCTGGTGTAATTCTTGTATGCGGAATCGCTGCTTTCTTCGACGCAGCAACTTCTTCAACGAACTGGGCGGAGTCTGACGCTAAGCCACTCTTATTCTCTGCCGCACTAACGGGCGTGTTGGGTGCTGTAATGCGATTCACAACACAGGTGGGAGATACTCGTCGGTCAACAGTTTTCAGTCTGGTTGGCTTTACCTGGCTTACAGTCGTAATCGTCGGAGTGGTCCCTTACTTGTTAGCTGGCACATTTGTACGTGACGGAGCTAGTGCTCCGATAGTCCTGGTAGACGCATTTTTTGAATCTGTATCTGGATTCTCTGCCACTGGTTCGACTGTTTTTGGGACACATAATCCCATTGAGGAACAGAGCTTGGGCATTATGCTGTATCGACAAGCCAGCCAGTGGGTCGGTGGCTTAGGAATCGTCTTACTCGTTGTTGCAGTATTGCCTGCACTTCGCGTCAGTGGACTTGGCTTAATCGATGCCGAATCGCCAGGGGAGGGAATCGGCAGAATCGCGCCGAAGGTAATCGACATGGCGCGGGAATTTTGGAAAGTTTATTCCGTATTCACCGTAGCTTCGATAGTGCTCCTGTTCGCTGCTGGTATGGGCATATTTGATGCCATTTGTCATGCACTGAGCGCCATTTCAACCGGTGGATTTTCTACCCGCAGTACTTCAATTGGCCATTTCGATAGTCTTTCCATTGAATTGGCCATCGTTCTAATAATGTTTTTTGGTGCCACTAGTTTCGGCCTTCATTCTCGGCTGCGGCATAGGAAGAAATGGGAATTTCCACATCGCTATCAACCCGAATTCCGTTTCTATGTGGGTCTACTTGGAATTTTTGTCCTGATTCTTACGGCTCTTTTGTGTAGGGACGGATTGGCCCCACTTCGTTCTCTCCGAATGGCGGTGTTTAATGTAGTCACCATCGGCACGACCGGGGGATTCGGTAATACAACTGGGCCGGGATCGGATGGTGACTTTGCAAAATGGTCAGCAGGTCCCCAGTTTCTCTTGTTACTGCTTTTCTTTATCGGTGGTTGCACAGGTTCTACTGCTGGTGGGGTAAAAGTAATTCGAATTAAGATCGGTAGCGCACAGGCAGTTCGAGCTCTACGTTCAATGCGGCAACCTCGGGGAGTGTTTCACGTACGGTACGGAAAAAACGTCTTTCCAGATCTGCTTGTAGAACGCATAGCCGGTTTTATAGTCGTATTCGGACTACTCTCTATTCTCGGCACCTTGACACTTACTGCTCTCGGAACTGATCTCTTAAGTGCCTTTACCGGTGTCGTTGGCTCATTAAGTAATATGGGTCCAGCTTTAGGAGAGGCAGGACCGAGCGCGTCTTTTGTGGATGGCTACAGTGCACCAGCCAGAACAGTTTTGGCTGCTCTAATGCTTGTGGGGCGTTTAGAAATCTTTCCGATGCTGCTAATGCTGATTGCCCCATATCGATCTTTTCGATTGATCGTGCCACGCGGTCCAATTCGTTTCTTGCGCTACAGACGCACCCCTCTTAGCGACTAGAATTCACCACTCAAAAGCACTCCGAGCAGATTCTGAAGTATCCCTGGCGAGTTTGCCGCACACATTTCTCTGGCACTGTGCATTGCCCATTGCGGGGCGCCCATATCAACGACTGGCAACCCGGTTGCAGCTCCAAGGATCGGACCGATAGTCGACCCACAGGACAAATCGGCACGGTGACTATACGCCTGTAATGGTATCCCTGCTTTCTCAGCGGCAAGGCGAACCCTGGCACTCCCCATCGCGTCAGTTGCATATCGCTGTGCGGCATTGAACTTCAAGGTAGGGCCTCCATCAATTGCCACAGCGTGATTACTGTCGTGACGTTCGGCGTAATTTGGATGTATCGCATGGGCCCCATCGACTGAGTAGATCAAAGAGTCGGCAGGATCAATCGGTAGACCATCGGCCAAACGATAGAGAAGATCTCGTAGCAGTGGAGAAGAAGCTCCACTTGAAGAGGTACTCCCGACTTCTTCATGATCGCAAAGAATCACAATCGGTGTGGGGTCTTCTATGGCAGAACTTGTTGCACATAGTGCCTCAATAGCTGCATGAACCGAAAGTAAGTTGTCGAGACGTGGGGCACTAATAAATTCTTTGTTCATGCCGGCAAATGTTGCTGGGCAAAGATCATGAAGCATTAGATCGAAACCCAGGATGTCCCCACTCAGCACATCGACCCTTTCTGCAATCAATTCGAGAAACGACTGGGTCGAAAGCGTTTCTAAGCCAATTACTGGAGCCAAATGTAAGTGTGGGTCTAAGACAAGTCCGTCTTGGTTCACTGACCGATTTAGATGGATTGCAAGTTGAGGGATTCGAGCAACGGGTTCATCCAAGTGCAGCAATATTTCCTGAGGATTTTCTAAGCTCGGATGGCGAACCACCACACGGCCAGAGCAGCCGAGGTCCCTGTCTAGCCAGGAATTCAAGAGAGCGGCACCGTATACCTCAACTCCCAGTTGTTTAATGCCGTACCGGAGTTGGTCATGGTTAGGAGTGATTCGGAGATTTGGGCTGTCCGTGTGAGCGGCGAGTATCCTAAAGCTATTGCTTGGCTGACCTTTCTCGATCCACGCAAGAAGTGAACCAGAAGACTTGAAGAAATGCCCGCCAGGACTTAAACCCGGTTGACTCTCCGTAAAACCTGCATTTCTCAGCATTTCTGCAGCCGAAGCAACAGCGTGAAAAGGACTAGGTGACCGGTCAATAAAGGCACAAAGACCTTGAGCCTCTGTCGACGATTCAGTGTTCATGGCCTATATTGGTTGCCCGGTACGAGATAAATAGATTCCACCAAAATGGTGGGTTTCTGACCTGTTGACATATCAATGGTCACTTGTCTCTACCTCCGGTGCCGAGACAACGTCGTCTCTAGCGAATTCAGACTCGCATCCGGTTCGAGCCAATCGCTCCTGCGGATGGCTCTTCCCTCCATGCCTAACAACTATCGGAACCACTCCACTTAAGCACATATGTCGTCTCAATCCATCTTTGGCAGCAATTTGGCTCAATCTCAGGGGCTTTATGATCGGCGTTTTGAGCATGATGCCTGTGGTGTCAATTTTGTATGTGACCTCAAGGGTCGAGCTAGCCATGACATCGTTTCTCTTGGAATTGGAGCTCTATGCAAATTACAACATCGGGGCGCCTTGGGAGCTGAATCCAATACCGGGGACGGGGCGGGGATTCTTCTTCAAGTACCAGATGCCTTTTATCGTCAAATCGTAGATTTCCATCTCCCTCCGCCCAATTTTTATGCGACTGGAATTGGATTCTTACCAAGTAATCCTGAGAAAGCTCAATCGACGAAAGAGAGCATTCAAACTATCGCTGAGGAAGAAGGCTTAGAAGTTCTTGGCTGGAGAGATGTTCCAGTCGATGATTCAATGATCGGGAAAACTGCAATGGCGACTCGACCTTCCTTTTGGCAACTGTTCATCGCCGCAGAAAAGCGTGAGGGAGTCTATCCACATGGGATCGAACTGGACCGCCTCGCTTACGTTCTACGAAAGAGAGCTGAACACGAGATTTTATTCCCAGTGAATCCACAACTTGAGAACTCAAAGAAAGGGATCGGGGGTGCGACCGAGGACTTGACAGGAGTCTATTTTCCCTCTCTATCTTCTCGGACCATTGTTTATAAAGGGATGTTAACCACTCCACAACTGCCGGAATTCTACAAAGATCTTGTAGATCAGCGAGTGGAAAGTGCTCTGGCATTGGTCCATTCGCGCTTCTCCACAAACACTTTTCCTGCATGGCCGTTAGCTCACCCTTATCGTATGATTGCCCATAACGGTGAGATCAATACTGTTCAAGGCAATCGGAACTGGATGCGAGCTAGAGAAGCTCTTCTCGCTACTGATTTACTTCCCGGTGATTTGAAAAGACTATTTCCTATATGCACACCTGGTGCAAGTGATACTGCGACCTTCGATGAAGTCTTAGAACTTCTCACCTTAGGCGGCTACTCTCTTCCTGAAGCAATTCTAATGATGATCCCAGAGCCGTGGGAAAATCATGAATCAATGAGCCAAGAGCGAAAAGCGTTTTACCAATACCACGCGTCTTTGATGGAACCCTGGGATGGTCCAGCCTCAATTGCCTTCACCGACGGAAATGTAATTGGCGCTGTGCTAGATCGAAATGGCCTTCGCCCAAGTAGGTACTGGGTCACCGATGATGATCTAGTAATTATGGCGAGTGAAGTAGGGGTTGTCGATATTCCTTCGGCGAAGATCCTTGAAAAGGGAAGACTTCAACCAGGCCGGATGTTCCTGATTGATACAGCAGAGGGCCGCATAATTCGCGACGAAGAGATCAAGAGCAAATTGGAATCAGCACGACCCTATAAAAAGTGGCTCGATCAGAATCTCGTCTCGTTGAATGACTTGCCTAATCATCCGAGGCAACCTGACGAAGTGGCCACTCTTATCCAAAGGCAGCAAGTCTTTGGATACACACATGAAGAGTTGAAACTCCTTCTGGCCCCCATGGTCTCTGAAGCGAAGGAGGCTATTGGTTCCATGGGCACCGACACACCGGTAGCTGTGCTGTCCCAACGCCCCCGCCAACTTTATGATTATTTCTCACAACTATTCGCCCAAGTGACCAATCCTCCGCTCGATGCTATTAGAGAAGAACTTGTTACAGCCGTCTGTGGAACACTCGGCCCTGAATCGAATCTACTTTCCCCAAATGAGGAGACATGTAGACAAATCTTCCTTCCGCATCCCGTGCTGACTGAAGAGGAACTGGCGCGCCTAATCCATCTCGAAAATCTCGGTGACCCAAAAGGCTTTCGTACACATATTCTGGATTGCCGGTATGAGGTCAAAGATGGCGAAGTTGGACTAGTCAACGCGCTCCAGAACCTCCGAACCGAAGCCTCCGGTGCTATCGATGGTGGAGCAAATATTCTACTTTTGAGCGACCGCGGGAGTAATGAAAATTTAGTACCGATTCCGTCTCTTCTCGCCGTGGGCGCAGTGCACCACCATCTTGTCCGCAATAAGTCTCGAAAACGCGTTGGCTTACTAGTGGAAAGTGGCGACGCCAGAGAGGTACATCACATAGCACTGTTATTGGGCTATGGGGCCTCGGGTGTATGTCCGTATCTTGCCTTCGAGTCAATCGATGAGATGAGAATTGCCGGACGAAACGGGCTTTCAGAAGAAATGTCTGCGGAAGAGGCACGACAGCGCTTTATTAAAGCTTGCGACATTGGGATCCTCAAGATCATGTCAAAGATGGGGATCTCAACTGTCGCTTCATACACCGGGGCACAGATTTTTGAAGCTATCGGGCTAGGAGACGAAATCGTAGATGAGTGTTTCACAGGAACGGTCAGCCGACTGGGTGGAATCGGATTTGACATCTTAGCCCTAGAGAATTCCTCGAGGCATCAAATGGCATTTTCGGAGAATTCGCAGGGTCGTTCTCATCGCACTCTTGCTGCCGGAGGGGAATATCAATGGCGCCGAGAAGGCGAATACCATCTTTTTAATCCCGAGACGGTTTTTCGCTTGCAGCATGCGACGCGAGAGGGGCGGTATGACATATTTAAGGAGTACACCGAATTAATTGACAATCAGTCTCATCAGCTGGGTACTTTGCGGGGTCTTTTTCGATTCAAAAGTGACCGCTGCTCTTCCATACCACTCGAAGAAGTAGAGCCTGTCTCCGAGATCGTGCGACGATTTGCCACTGGCGCTATGTCTTACGGGTCGATTTCTGCAGAAGCACACGAGACACTGGCCATCGCGATGAACCGCATCGGTGGAAAATCAAACACGGGTGAAGGAGGGGAAGATCCTGAACGTTTTGTCCCTGATGAAAATGGCGATCTGCGTCGTTCTGCGATCAAGCAAGTGGCCTCAGGACGATTTGGGGTAACCAGTGAATATCTCGTCAATAGCGACGATCTTCAAATCAAGATGGCTCAAGGGGCTAAGCCAGGTGAAGGAGGTCAACTTCCAGGGCATAAGGTCTATCCGTGGATTGCTAAAACTCGACACTCAACACCCGGTGTGGGCTTGATCTCTCCGCCCCCTCACCACGATATCTATTCAATTGAGGACCTAGCTCAGCTAATTTATGATTTGAAGAATTCAAACCCAGTAGCACGAGTTCACGTAAAACTCGTGGCAGAAGTCGGAGTGGGAACCGTTGCTGCCGGAGTTGCAAAGGGGCATGCCGATGTTGTGCTGATCTCGGGCCATGACGGCGGCACAGGAGCTTCACCTCTGACCTCCATCAAGCATGCAGGAGCGCCTTGGGAATTGGGTTTAGCGGAAACACAGCAAACTTTATTACTTAACGGATTGCGTAACCGAATATGCGTACAGGTCGATGGCCAATTAAAAACAGGTCGCGATGTTGTGATAGCGGCACTTCTAGGGGCGGACGAGTTTGGTTTCGCTACAGCTCCTCTTGTCGTCGCAGGTTGCGTCATGATGCGCGTCTGTCATCTGGATACATGTCCAGTCGGTGTCGCAACACAGAATCCTGAACTTCGGAAGAAATTTACGGGGAAACCTGAATTTGTTCAAAATTTCTTTGAATATATAGCCGAAGAAGTGCGGGAACTTCTAGCAATGCTCGGCTTTCGAACTCTTGAAGAGGCCATCGGGCAAGTCGAATGTCTCGATATAACTGATGCCATAGATCATTGGAAGATAGATGGCCTTGATTTAGCTCCGATTCTTCATCTGCCCGATATCGCGTCTTCTGCTCCTCGACATCAAACTTCGCCGCAAGACCACGGCTTAGATGAGATCCTGGATCGTTACCTAATTGATAAGGCAGGACCAGCACTTGAGACGGGCAGCGAAGTGTCGATTAAATGTTCCATTGGAAACGTGAATCGGTCTGTTGGAACGATGCTGGGTTACGAGATTACTCGACGTTACGGGGCTCTGGGACTACCAGATGAAACTATTACGATCGCGCTCGATGGCTCCGCTGGTAATAGCTTCGGCGCTTTTCTGCCAAGGGGAGTGAGTCTCCGTCTGACAGGGGACGCCAATGACTACTTGGGTAAGGGGCTCTCTGGGGGCTATATAACAGTTCAACCTCCGGCAGATTCGCAATTTAGGGCGGAGGAGCAGGTTATTGCTGGCAATGTGATCCTTTATGGCGCGACTTCAGGCACGCTATTCCTTCGCGGGATAGTGGGTGAACGATTCTGTGTACGAAACTCAGGAGCGATTGCTGTGGTTGAAGGCATCGGAGATCATGGTTGTGAATATATGACAGGAGGCCGTGCAGTTATTATTGGAACAACCGGCCGGAATTTCGCTGCGGGAATGTCCGGTGGAATTGCCTTTGTGCTCGACGAGGATGGCACTTTCGAAAGCCGAGTGAACCCGGAGATGGTCACATTAGAAGCTGTAGATGAAGTTGACTCCGATTGGCTTCATAATATTTTAAAATCTCACTTGGCTGAAACAGGTTCCGAAGTAGCAGAAAGATTGTTGGATAGCTGGGACAGTTCCTTAGAGAAGTTTCGAAAAGTCATGCCAAGCGACTACCGACGCGTTCTGAAGGCGGCAGAAAATGCGCGAGCTACTGGCAGCGACGAAGTTGAAGCAATCATGGCTTCGACACGAAGTTGAGGTACTGGTATGGGTGACCCGCGTGGCTTTATGAAGCATGATCGTCTGCTACCGGATAGGCGTCCGGTAGCGGTTCGGCTTGGAGATTGGAATGAGGTATACGAGGACTTCTCGGATGCGGAGTTGCAGCGTCAGGCGGGTCGTTGTATGGATTGTGGAATCCCATTTTGTAACAATGGTTGTCCCTTAGGTAATCTGATTCCTGACTGGAATGACCTCGTTTACAGGGATCATTGGAGGGAAGCTATTGATCGCCTGCATGCGACAAATAACTTTCCGGAGTTCACAGGACGCCTATGTCCAGCGCCGTGTGAGACTGCTTGTGTTCTTGGAATTAGCGAGCCAGCCGTAACGATCAAACAGGTCGAGGTCAGTATTATCGACCGCGCTTGGAGCGAAGGATGGATCCGTCCACTTCCGGCTCAGGGCAACACGGGGCATCAGGTTGCGGTTGTCGGATCAGGACCGGCGGGATTAGCAGCAGCCCAACAGCTGACTCGTGCCGGACACGAGGTTGTTGTTTTTGAACGTGCAGATCGTATTGGGGGTCTTTTACGCTACGGGATTCCCGAGTTCAAAATGGAAAAGCGTCACTTAGATCGCCGTCTCGCACAAATGGAGGCCGAGGGGACAGAGTTCAGGACACAAGTAAATGTTGGTACAGATATTTCAGCAGAAGACCTGTTGTCGGGCTACTCAGCGGTTGTCTTGGCGTGTGGAGCAACAGAGTGGAGAGATCTTCCGATTCCAGGCCGTGATCTCAAGGGCATCTACCAAGCTATGGAATACTTACCCTGGGGTAACCGTCTCCAGGAAGGCGATCTGGATTCTGTCCCTATTGATGCCGCGGGTCTGGATGTAGTGATTATAGGTGGGGGAGACACTGGAGCTGATTGTCTCGGTACAGCCCACCGACAGGGTGCTGCATCCGTGCACCAGTTTGAGATTATGCCGCGACCTCCCGATGAGCGCCCGAGTAACAACCCTTGGCCGACCTGGCCTGTACTCCATCGTGTCTCCTCAGCTCACGAAGAAGGCGGCACCCGTCTCTACGCCATTGAGACACTCGAGTTCTTGGGAGAGAAGGGAATCTTGACTGGTTTACGTACTCACCGTGTGGAACAAGATACAAGCAATGGAAGGCCCGTCTTCTCGACGATTCTAGATAGCGAAGAAAATTTTTCTGCTGATCTTGTCCTGCTTGCAATGGGTTTTACGGGACCGGAGCAGGGAGCGCTTATTACTGATCTGGGTATTGAACTCAACGAGCGAACTAACGTCCAACGCGACGCTAGCTTCAGCACAAATGTGGAGGGAGTTTTCGCGTGTGGAGATATGGGTAGAGGTCAGTCTCTGATCGTATGGGCGATTGCTGAGGGACGGGCATGCGCAGCTGCTGTAGATCGACATCTTACGGGAGATACGGTGCTTCCTTCACCTATATCACCCACCACAGTTCCACTTCGATAATGAGTGATTCGATCGGTCATCTTCCAGATCCAGATATATCGCCAGAAAGAGATCCACTCAAAGACCTAATTTTATCTGAACTCGTCGACTGCTCTCAGTGATGTAGCTACGCTTCAGTAGGCGTGCCACAACGTTTTCTTTTCACCGTCGGTATCCCTCTGGGATTACTTATTATCCTATTCGCACCCGCCTGGACTGGCTGGGACGAACATGCTCACTTTCTGCGTGCAACCGATATCGCCAGTGGTTCACTATTCCCTGAAACTGCGGTGACGGTACTTCAAGATATATCTGTTTCAGAATCACCCAGCAGGATAAAAGCTGATTCAACCTATCGTGGGACTGAAGTGCCGGCAAAGTATGTAGAAGACTCAGACATCGTCATCCGCAACTGGCTACTTGGCAATCCGGCTTGGACTGGCTCCTCCCTGAGCACACTCTTGTCAAGCGACCTAGATGGACGAACCACCTTTGTTGATTTGAGAGCGACACAAGCTGCTCCACCTGTTGCATACCTCCCCTCAGCCCTAGGAATGGCTCTCCCTGTACTGCTTGATACACCCGCTGTGGTAGCTCTATTGGGAGGAAGATTAGGCAATATGATTGCGTACCTTCTGATAGCAGGTATCGCTATTCGTCTTGCAGTTGCATTCAGGTGGACTCTCGTTGCTATGGCGCTTCTTCCTATGCACTTAGCTCTTGGAGCGACCATCTCCCCGGATGCGGTTACTGTGGCTGCCTTATTTTTAGTCTTTGCATTTTGGACGCGAATTCGTGGGAATGACTCATACTCTCTCTGGGGATTGGCCACGGCAGTCCTTCTGCTCGCCTTAGCCAAACCTCCCTATTTTCTAATTCTCGGCTTGTTACCCATAAGCGGATTTCGGTCACGCACCAATACCGGTTATTTCGCGGGCGGAATCGGAATCGGAGGTATCGGTCTGGGGATACTCATCACTTTGCTCAACTCCTCTACGCGTTATCAAGCAGCTTCCTCAACAATGATCGATGATGCATTGTTCTTACAGCCAGATGTCCAAAGGAGTCGTTTATTGCAAGACCCTTTTGGTTTTCTCTGGGCCACTTGCGAAACATGGTTTACCGAATTTGATGATTACGTCAATGCATGGTTTCGAAGCTTTGGCTTCTTCCCTTCAGATCTTCCCCAAATTCTTCCTTGGATATTTCTTCTGACTTTGTGTGCCGCATCACTCCGGCTTGACGGAATTCATCTAAAAGATCTTCACGGAATTGAGCGATGCATATTTAGTTTCGGATCTCTCGGAATGATAATTCTGTTATATGCCTCGAGCTATCTCTACTTTACCGATCACCTCGAATACGACACGATTGGTCTGCAGATGGCACGTTATTCTGCACCCTTACTTCTATTTATTCTGCTAGCAGGTAGCCCCAGATGGGCTCTGAGACGGTTGAGGACTGTCCCAGACCGTTGGGCGCACATAACACTCGCATTGATCCCGACTTTGTCGGTGGGAGCTGTCTTAATCACATGGCTTGCTACTGGGACTGTCGACCGTTACTGATCTGTTCTTCGGATCTTCTGGCATCGCTTAGAATTCTAAAGGCCTCAGCCAAACAGCAAAGAACAGCGAATACCCCCAGGACGTGGTAACGGTCAAAGAAACTCGGCCACAAAAAATCCCGGGGATAACGGAAACGGATCTGATCGACTGCAATTAATAGAGCCGCTATCGACATACTGATGAAAGCGAGCAGAGGGAGAACACGGTGCCAGATTCTCCCGCTCAATGTAGCTGCTGTAAAACAGCCCAGTAACGGTGCGGCAAAAGGCCATGACGGCAAATTAAGCCAAGCGAGAATTGTGACTAGCGCTCCGAGTAGCAGCGCAGTCCGAAGTTCAAAAATCTTTTTCCTGCCTGTTGGATTCACTAGCACTACAGATGCCCTTTTCTCTTTCTCGCACCGCCGACCGCGTTTTGCAAGGACAAGACAAAGAAGAACAGACAACAGGGTAGTGGAGAGCCCAAACTTGACAAGCCGTTGCGGTGTCCATTCCAGGCTGGCCACAATCTCTCCACTTCGACCTTTTGGATCAATTAACCAGCCATTGGCATAGGCATCTATAAGGTGTGGCCGTGTATCGCTAGCTAAGAACTCAGACGACAACTTCCAACCTCTCGAATAGCTTTCAGCGAGCACTAGCCAAAATGGTTCACCGTTGGAATGGATACTTACTCGACGCTTAGTTGCCCCTCTTTCAGTTACCTGAACTACAGGAAGCGCAGACTGGGTCTTGCTCCCAAGTAGGTCTGGGAGTGACCGAAGAACAATTTTGTCGATATTGAAACCTGTTGTGTGGGGTGACGCACTTATCATGCGGTGCTCACCCGCTACCAGATCAAGCTGGCCGACGCAGCTCTCAAATGGAATAGATTCTTGTGCAATCGCATCAGCAGTTGAACCCAGTAGTCGTATAGGAATTTTCTCTCCGTCAAGATTCAGAAGATCATCCCGACACCGAGGATCTAAATCAGGTAGGACAGGGGAGCGGGGAAGTCCAAATATTTCGGAAATTGCTACTGGTAGGACCACTGGATGACTGTTGTACCAGTCGAGTGTGAGCTTTTCCTCAACGTCGTCGAAAATGATTTCTAAGTTAGATACAGCACGATCTACTTGGAAATCGAACACCATAGAGGTGCTTGCAGGGGAGGAAAGTGAGGGATTCTCGAGTAGCTGATCGTCGGCATAAACTGAAACAGTCTGTGGTGTCGAGTACTTCTCTCCAGTGCGCGCAAGGATTTTTAGGCGACCAATCTGCTCCGGGTTCTCGTAACGAACTTTCAATGACTGTCCATCTTGTTCACCGAAGGCCGTGATCCAAGCGGTGTCTCGATCTCCATCCAAGGCCGAATAAGCCTCTGATTTCAGGGAACCTGCAAGTCGACTTGAGGAGACAAGCAGCGGCTGTGGAGAGCGGTCCAGGGCTAGCTCAAGGAGTTGTGGGCTGGCAGCACTCGACAGTCGAATTTCTCCTTCGATCCCAAATGATCGAGAAAATGGCAATTGAAACGTTCTGTCAAGGTGGGTCTCGCCGTCTCCTCTAATTGGATCAAGCGGGTCAGATCGTAATCTCCTGAGAATTACTGCAATCTCTTGTCCACGATCAGATTTGAGAAGTTCTTGCAGCTCTGAAGAAAGAACAATCGTTTCGTCGGCCACAAATCTAGAGTGTCGAATTTCTGCAAAACCGACCGAACTGGAATCAAAATACCAACTACGACCTTGATCACTGGTTTGAAGAATGGTGATTTCAAGGAAATCTGTCATCCCAGTAGGCAGATCAACGGATTGATAATTAGGAGGATAAGAGCGTTCATCCAGATCGACTGTGGCTTTACCGTTTGCAGTACGAATTTGGATTCTTTGAATATCCCGGTTTTGAGAGGATGATATATACTGCTGAAGTTCGACAGAAGACAGTAGGACAGAGTCGGGGTATTCCAAAAAGAGGCGTTCATTTTTGGCATCAGAGAACGCAGCTGTTTTCCAGGCTGTGCTTTCGTCACCGTCGACTGCATGAAACGGTCTCGAATCTGGAGTCAAGGTAACAGGATTGCCATAACTAGTTGCGGAACTGAGGATCTCTGAATGTACCGCTACGGTCTGGTTCTTCAATTGGCCTTCAAACGCTTCAAGCCGCTGATCACTTGGGTCATAGGCCAGCGAAATCTCATCCAATCGTTCGGTGTATCCCTGCGTTTCTCTGATAGTGCCCCAACGTTGAGCACGCTTTCGGTTGCTATCCGTGAGAAGGAGCAAGGCTCCAGACTGGTCCGCTATCTCCGGATTGTCCGCAAGCGTGGCAGCAAAAAATACCGGACGACCGGGTTCCAGAAATCCTTCCCCAGCAGCAGTAACGAGACCTTCAGAATCTCCTACAAGGATAATTGGACTCTTAGGATCGGCTGCTCGATGAATTTTCTGTATGTCTTCAAGGGTGAAGATTGCTGCATAGGGAGGTTCTGGAGCCGAGGGGGATCGGTCTAGGGTGTGTTCATCAAGAAGCGGTCTTTGCGGAAAGGGTCTATTAGGTGCACCCGATCCATAAGTCAAAGCCTGTTGGAACCCTGGAGCCTCAAGTAGATCCGACCATAGATCCGAGGGCCGCGGAGTGCGATAACGCTCGTATTGTAGATCGCCGCGAAATATCACATCTCCAACACCCATAATTTGTGCAAGTGAGGCAAGACTCTCGGGGTCGAACCGGCCCTCTTGAATCTCTGTGTCAATAGCTACGAGTAACGCTGCTGAGGGTGGAGTCCCTAGCGGAACCAGTTCACGTGCTACATGCCCTCGATCAATCAACCCGGGCAAGATCGGATCAACACTATTGCCCCAGCGGTGAGCAGCAAAGTCGGATCCAGGAAGTTCCAATACTCTACTTTCATGGGGATTCGATTGGTTAATTCTTGCCGCCAGGTCATGCCAGTAGGACGGCAACTCCTCCGGCCTTTGCAGGTTGTTACCGAGCAGCTGCCCTCGCCAGAGGGGTGAACAATTTGCGACAATAGCTAGTAGTAACAGAGCAGCTGCTGAAATCCGCCAAGAAGGTAGGGCACTACCTAAAGCCCCCACTCCTGCAGCAAGGAAAATTGCTACTGCCAGTACCACTAGCGGTAGAGCTCTCGGTGTGCTGCGCATTGCTAACCCGGTATCAGTGGTAGTCCATTCCTTGAAGATTCTCCCTAAGGGCGAAGGTCCCAAGAAGGGATGCGAACCAATGGCTACAAGCATGCCGATACTGAATAAAGCTATGAAGTGGCCGCGATACCGAAAGCGTGTTAAAGCCGCTGCCAGTAGGCCCAAAAGCGGCAGAGCGAAGGAAAGAGGCAGAGCCCATCGCGTGTAGCTATTCGCTGGCTCTATCCAGGGTCCGAGCTTGTCTTGTCCATAGAAAAACCAGTAGCCCAATCCTCTGAATAATTCCGGGGCGGTAGTTGCTTGGCTAACAACTTCATAGGTTTCCGTCAACCTCAAGGTTGGTAGACCGTATTTGGCTTGGATATATAGTCCGCAGATCCACCAAATGGAAGTTGCTGTAGACAAAAGTGCTATACGAAATCCGGCCTTAAGTGCTACAGATTTCTCCACTGACCCATCAGCTAAACTCCAAATAATCCACAAAATGGGCCCGAGCCCGACGAGTAGCAGGGAGGTGGCATTTACACCACCAACTGTCAGAACTACCAAGGCGAAGAGTGCTGGATAACGCCATCCAGCAACTCGTAGAGATCGAACGGTGAGTCCTAACATCCATGGTAAGCCGGCCCAAGGAAGCAGAATCACTGAGATACGTGCTACGTAATCGAGAATGTAGGGACTCAACATATAGCCGGCTGCTGCAATCAGGACTGGTGATCCCCGCCAACCAATTGTCCGTAAAAACCAAAGAACACCGAGTCCAGCTGCGAAGAGAAGAGAGCCCAACCAGAGGCGTTGAACAATCCAATCTGGAATTGAAAGCAAGTCACCCAAAGCGAAAAAGGGAGCAGTCGGCCATAAAAATCCAATGTTTTGGTGGGTAACAGTCCCCATGGCGAAGTCGGGCTGCCACATGCTGGAGGCATCTCCGAGTAGGCCCCAAGGGTCAATACTTAGGTATGCCTTTGTGTCTGCAGCAATCATTCCCCGATGTGTCAGCAGTAGGGGGATATAAGCCAGGCAAGCCAGAATCGTGAATTGAAAACCGCTTTTCTCGCAGCGAGCGAGATCTGTGCCATTCACCGGTCGTGATGCACTGTTGAGGCAAGAACTCGGAAGGCCTCTGTTGCCGTTCGATTCCAGTTGTACCGACTTGAACGCTGGTGTGCCGCTTTTCCTAGAGATTCTCGTCTGTTTTTATCACTTAGTAAGTCAACTAAATTATCGACGAAGTGCCCGTCATTATTGACGAGAATTCCAGTTACTCCGTCTTCCACAGCATCTCTGTGACCTGGGATGTCAGTCGCAACCGCAGGAATGCCACACGCAGCAGCTTCTGTAAGAACCATTCCCCAGCCCTCAGTTATGGAAGGACTGGCGATCACCCAGGCCCGTCGATAGGCAGCCAGTAACTCTCTATCATTTACCCGACCGCACAGTTTAAACCAACTCTCCGCAGAGTGTTTTTGTACAAGTTTCTCAATATCGTCTCGCGCATAACCGTCTCCGATTATTTCGACGCAGGCTCTCGGAACATCTTTCCGTACTTCCAGCATCATTTCGATCAGAGTGTCAAATCGCTTTGAAGGCATCAGCCGGCCTACTGCGAGAACCAGTGGCTGCTCCGATCGAGAGTCGCCTGGGGAGAATCCAGAATCGATGCCTGGCTCAACCACATAAATATGTTGAGGAGGTAGCCCAAGGTCCTGGGTTAGAGATTTTTTCGAGGATTCGGACAGTGTCACAATTGGGATTGAGCGGTAGCAGGGTGGAGCAATACGACGTTCAAGGAAAGAGCCGACTCGAGCGAGATTTGGCGAAAGGACTATTGGCCACAACAGCTGATGTGGGTGATGGAGGAAAACCATTTTTGGCCCTGAAGCCCAAAGGGGTGAAAAAAAAGGAACGCCATTCCATATCTCTACCAACGCATCGCGCTTGCCATGAAATCCAGCGAGTTCTCCAGCCACAGCCCTAGGAAAAATAAGGTAGCGCCCTGCACGTCGAATGACTTGATAACCAGCACGCCTCCCAATGGTGCGGTGACCTGAGGCATAAGAAGTTCGGAAAGTCACATCCAGTCCGGCTTCGGACCATTCTCCAGCTACCTGGTGGGCATGGAGCTCTGAACCACCAGCTTCGGGGTCTGCTAAATCCCGCCATGCCAGGATATTTATCCGCCGAAGCCCAGACATCTGAATCAGAGTCTGAAGATCCCCTTCCGGAAGATTGGTTGCAGAAGTAAGATACGCCACTAACCCGATCGTACTGCTCTATAAGGCGGTGGGGGATGAGCCTGTAAAAGTTACGGCAAAATACTTATTTCAAGCTCTCCTCAGTGGCAGAATCAACCTCTAATGCTTTTCCCAACGATTACATTTGCGGTGTTTTTTACACTCGTGCTAGCGGCCCACACTCTACTTTTGCGACGGCCAAAAGCATGGAAAACAACTATGCTTTTGGCTAGCTACCTCTTCTACTCATGGTGGGACTGGCGCTTCTTAGGACTCATCTGGCTATCAACAATGGTCGATTACGGAACTGGAATTGCTATTGAGAGAGCACAGCAGAAACAGCGAAAGCGCATATTTTTGACGCTGAGTATCTGCACAAACCTCGGAATGCTCGCTGTCTTCAAATATGCAGATTTCTTTATAGTCGAATTCGTCAACCTTCTAGCCGATTTAGGTGTCAATGTTTCCGCACGACCTCTTGGAATCATCCTCCCCGTCGGTATCAGCTTCTATACCTTTCAAACAATGTCTTACTCTCTCGACATCTACCGGGGGGTTCTGAAGCCCACAAGAGATCTACGCGACTTTGCTCTTTTTGTCGCCTTTTTTCCACAGTTAGTAGCTGGTCCAATAATCCGAGCTAGAGATTTTCTTTCGCAGCTTGCGACGAATGACCGAGCCCCATTAGATGTCGGCCGATCTATGCAGCTTATTCTCGGCGGTCTGTTCAAGAAGCTCGTATTGGCTGATGTGCTTGCAAGTCGGCTAGTCGACGATGTTTTCGCAAATCCTCAAGGAGCAACGGCATTGGAAACTCTTCTTGCCATTTATGGATATGCCCTCCAGATCTATGGGGATTTCAGCGGCTACAGTGATATCGCAATAGGTATCGCTCTCTTGCTTGGGTTTCAGTTTCCCGCGAACTTTGACCAACCTTACCGAGCAGCTTCTCTGCAAGAATTCTGGAGAAGGTGGCATATCACACTCTCCTCTTGGCTACGTGATTACCTCTACATCGGAATGGGCGGGAGTCACCGCGGTAGAGCACGAACCTACAGGAATCTTCTTTTCACTATGTTCCTCGGAGGGTTATGGCATGGAGCCGGTTGGACCTTTCTGGCATGGGGTTCCATTCACGGTGTTGGCCTCGTCATTTGCCATTATCTAAGAGGCCGACGAACAGATTCCCAGCCAACAAACAGACTTCTACATACTGCAAAAATCGTTTTGACGTTCCACGTAATTTGTGCTGGTTGGGTCTTCTTCCGATCTGTTGATCTCGTCCGATCTTTTGAGATCTTCGCATCCCTTTCAGGATCTTGGACATCCGCACCTTCTTTAGATGCTGGCCTGGTGGCTCTCCTTCTTCTCGGAGCATTCATGCAACTGGTCCCAAAGGGCTACACAGACTCCGGCTGGACAAAACTGGGTGGAGCTCCAGTTGTTATTCAAGCTATTGTCGTCCTCTTAGCCGTCCTGGGTATAGACCTGCTGGCTCCAGAGGGTGTGCAGCCCTTTATATATTTCTCCTTTTGATTGTCTGCTGAGCGTGACTTCCGTTTCGACCTCTTTCCCACCTGATCTCATCTTCGGGAGGGCTGACCAGATCGTTTTAGCGTAATTCTTAAGACGATCACACCCGCAGGGAGTAGTGATAAGAGTCCACCCCAGTGACTTAAAGTGTGGAAATTAGTAAAAGAGACGATGAGACCCGACGAAAGTCCCGCAATGGCACCTGAAGAAGTCATCAATAAATCTGCTAAACCCTGAATTTGAACGCGGAGAGGGGAGGGGGAATCAGAGACAATTATGGCTGATCCCGAAATCAAGCAACAGCTCCATCCCAAGCCAATTAGGAAAAGTCCGACGAACAGTCCAAGCGAATCTTCTGGATTGGTGTGTGAGGCTATCTCGGCTCCGCCGAATAGGAGTAATCCTCCAAGAAGTAAGACTTTTAGTGTCCCCAATCGATCAGCTGCCCATCCAATTACTGGAGAAAGGGCATACATCCCGATCACGTGAAATGAAATTACCAATCCAACGACCTGAAGCTCGTGATTGCCATCTCGGAGATGAAGCGGCGTCATTGTCATTAGACCGACCATGACGGCATGTGCCACCATCATTGCCGCAATAGCGATAGCCGTTGCAGGAGACTTATACAAAGCTGCTCCGGCGGATCGGAGATTCGAATCGAGAGTTGGCTCCAAGGTGATACCAGAAAGAAGGAGCGGGTCTGGAATTAGCCTGCGCCAGATTATTGTTGCTGCTAATCCGAAAAACACTCCGCAAAGCAAGTACGGGCCGAGGAGTGGATCGGCACCAATTTTTCCTGCTATAGCTTGAGCTGGACCGAGACCAATCGAAGGCCCTAGAACCGTACCGAAAGTCGAAGCCCAAACCAGCCCCCCGATCGCCTTTGCTCGACTATCGTCTTCGGCAAGATCTGCTGCAGCAAAACGTGCCGCAAGGTTTGTTGCATTTCCGCATCCAATTCCTAATAAACCCAAGACGAGTAGTGGATAGAAGTGAAATAGCGCTGCTGAAGCCCCACAGCCCGCTCCTACACAGGCAACCATGTACCCGTATGTCAATCCCGGACGGCGCCCCTTCCTAGCCATCAAACGGGCTAAGGGTAAAGCAGAAATAGCACCGCCAACCGTCATGGCTGCAGCTGCCAATCCACCGAGCCACTCACTTCCAGTTAGTTCTTCCCCCAATACCGCAGCAGCAGAATACCCCGCACTCATTGCCGCACCCGCAGGTAGTAATCCGATCATCAAGGTGCGCAGAGTTCTGCGTTGAACCTCTGCACGGTCCTTTTCTGTTCTCTGTTCGCGATTTGCCACTGGTGGAGCGTACGGTAAGAAGCGAAATAGTGCAGAATAAGAAACTTCATTGAACTATCTGGTCCCCCTCTCAACAGAAACGCAGTAACCCAATGAAAGCAAAGTATGACCTATGACAGAAAGTGTCTTCGCTTGTTTCGATGTCGAAACTACTGGACTTGACTACAGAATCGACAGAGTCATCGAGATAGCGGTACTCCGATTATCCCCCGACGGCAATATAGAAGGGGAGTGGAGCACACTAGTCAATGCCGGAACTAACTCCTTGGGGAGGATAGATATCCACGGCATTCAACCCTCCTGGTTGGAAACCGCCCCCTCTTTCCAAGAGATTGCCGGTGATCTGGCCATGGCTCTATCGGGATGTGTGCCGGTGGCACACAATGCTCCTTTCGATCAGAACTTTCTCGAATTGGAATGGAAACGCGCAGGTTTGGGAGCTATGGAACTTTTATCGCTAGACACTCTCGAAATAGCCCGGAATCACGGACTTCCCGGGCGTCTAGGGTCATTGGCAGAAGCACTTCAAGTACCTTCACTGAACGAACATCAGGCTTTAGGCGACTGCCAGACATTGGGAAAGATTCTGTCCTCTTTTCTGAAACAGGGCTTAGATCTACCACAAATCGCGCCCTTCTCAGTACCTGACCTCAGTCCACCAGCTTCCCTCAAGCAGACCCTTCGACCCGTTTGAAATTACTTCTTCCGGCCACTTTTCTTGGACTCTGCTTACGACATTGGAATTTAGTGACTCTTGATCAGTAAGTAACCTTCCAGAAAAACTGAACTTTTTGCAGAACGGACATACCATCAAGGAGAGAGGACGAAAGCGCAAGCCCCAGTAAATAGCTCTTTACACTCTGCCGCCGAGAGTTTCACGCAACAAGGAATTGGCTTCAGAACGATTAACTACATTAACTAATTCGCCCCCCGCCAGTTCCGTGTATATCCCTGTAGTGGCAATGCTGGCATGGCCTAGAAGACTCTGAATCACATTCATAGGCACACCGTCGACCGCTAGCTGTACCCCAGCGGTATGACGAAGCGCATGAAGCGAACGGTCTCGAATAGCTGCTTTTCTATTCAGAGATCTTAGCCAGTAGCGCAGACGCTGATAGTTGAATCTTTGACCCTCGTGCGTCAGAAACAGAGGGCCGTCGCTGCTGGATTTTCCAAATCGCTCTTCTCGAGCTTGTTGCCAATGAGTATTCGCTTTCAAGAGTTCTGCAGAAAGAGGGAGCCTTCTAAGTTTTTGACCTTTTCCCCGCACCTGGAGCATCCAATTTGCAACTTCGTCTCGTTCGATCAGACGTTCTTGTGTAAGCCAGTCAAGATTGGCGTTACAAAGTTCAGATGCGCGTAGACCAAGTACAGCGAGAAATGAGCACATCGCCAGGTCACGTGCCGGCCATCTGACACCCTCCCGTTCGACAGGTTCGACAGCTGTTCGGAACAAATCTCTTAAATCCGCAGGTCTATAGTATTCTGGGTCAATCTGCTTGGCATCCAGTTTTGTGAGTTTTCGAATACGCCGAATATCCGGAGCTTCGCCTACAAGTCTTTCAGCCAAACAAAAATCGAAGAAAGAATTCACTGCCGCAAGAGTTTGGTTTAATGTGGCCTTAGAAATAGTCGGAACTTCATTTCCGGACGAATTCTTCCGGCGTGCAGCTCGCATATGTCGAACTGCATCAGTGAGGACTGCTTGAGTGAGATCTTCAGGCCGGAAGGAGGCAGGTGGTAATCCTGCGTAGTGGATCATCCTGCGTAGACCTTGTCCGTAGGCGCGCAATGTTTCGTCGGATTTATTTTCATAAGCTGGAAGCCATAAAAGCCAATCACCGTAGACAGTAGACATCCCGGATTCATCTGGAAGGTCTTGATGTGCCAATGATCGACCTCACTCCCATAATAATTGATAACACACGTTATCTTGACAAATCTTGGATTGAGTGACCCTTACCCCACCTGAAATCTGTCGGAACACTTGCTGTCTGCAGCCTTTAAGACTTCTCCGCTACGGGGTCCCGTCAAAGACGGGACCCATCGGCTCCAAGCTTCCGACGGCACCACTGGAGGAATCGAAGACAGAAAGCCGGAAAGAATCACTGGCGTCATACTTTCCTGGCCCGTACGAAGCATACGGAGCAGAAGGTAAGGAGAACTGTGTCATAGATTCCACACCTGCAAGAAAGGATTCATGGGTGGGATTAGGGCCCGCCGATTCCATTACTTGGACAAAACCGGACAACCAGTGACAGTAGTTCATAATTCCGGAATACCACTGTTCCCCTTCTATCCACTCCCCCGGTGAAGCAACCTCAATATCGGGATGAGCTGTCCGGAAAGTGGTTAGGCAGGCCTGAGTTCCGTCGGTCTCCCAAATTTCGTCTGGCGTAAGTCCAGTCAGAGTTATACCACCTTCAGCCATTTCCGGTGTGACCGACCCACTTAGATTTGTATAGGTCTCGGAATTCATAACGAACAAGTCGATATCGATTCCTGCATAAGCGAGATTACGAATCCCGGCGCGTTCACCTCCGACTAGAAACAACGTGTCTGCCCCAGATGAGCGGACATTCTCTACAAGAACATCCCATCTGGAATCTTCGGCCACGGTTTCCCCTACTGTGACGTCATTAAAAGCCTCCAGAACAAGATCAATGCCCTTCTCTTCCAAAAGGGTCTTAGTGTGCTCATACGGCCCATCCATAGCACCGATAAGCCCAATCTTTCGACCGGTAAGCATGTCCGCTTGTTCAAGCAGAAG
>Ga0310344_10000760_pt1 | contig 25070 bp, 22 predicted proteins | sample HC15DNA20200_MG_FD_203801 | JGI IMG/M metagenome (GOLD analysis project Ga0310344, IMG submission 203801) | Marine microbial communities from station ALOHA, North Pacific Subtropical Gyre - HC15-DNA-20-200_MG | ecosystem: Environmental > Aquatic > Marine > Oceanic | place: Pacific Ocean: North...
GCTTTTGAGCCCAGATTCCATTATTGGGCTGACAAACTTGGATACTTGACGTGGGGGGAATTCCCTGACTGGGGTTTAGATATTTCGAAACCCATGGCACTCTTCAACCACTTTCGGGAATGGTCCGATATAGTCAGGAGAGATCGGAACCACCCATCGATAATCGTTTGGACCCCATTTAATGAAACCTCGCAGATTGGGGCTCTAAGTTGTTTGCGACGGCACTCCTCTTTGGTGAATTCTGTATATGAAAGTACCAAGGCCTTGGATCCGTCCCGACCTGTCCATGATACGTCTGGCTTTGTTCATGTTCGCACAGATATATATAGCGTGCATGACTATGAACAAAATATTGAGCAATTTGCTCTTCATTATGAAAGTGTGAATCCCTATCCAACTGACAGAGTATTTACTGGCCTTAACTACCCACATGTACCTAGCACCGGGCGTAGATCAGAAAACAATGCGAGTGGGGAATCTGTTGCGTATGATGGCCAACCCTACGTAGTAGCAGAATTTGGTGGTGTTTGGTGGGATGCTTCGGTGGTAGAGGCCGTGGGGACTGAACATGCTGACAATTATCAGGACGATGTTGTTGAAGGTGAAGATCGGAAGAAAAGTTGGGGTTATGGGCACAGGTCTTTGTCCATTGATGAGGTGTACGATCGAATTAGTGGTCTAACGGATGTAATCACACATCACCCTCATATTGCCGGTTATTGTTATACGCAGCTCACTGATGTTCAGCAAGAGCGCAACGGTATTTATACTTACGACCGAAAACTTAAATTTGAAACAGATAAATTGCGCGCTATTTTTCAGTCGCCTTCGGCTGTACAGCCTGATACCGAAGAAAATCACTGAGCGGGTTGCTATTACTGAGCAGTATCTTTGAGTGTAGTGCTATCCGAGGCTTGAAAGTGGTCTCGCATTGTTAGAGAAATTACTGCAGTAAGCACAGCGATGATCGACCCTGCTATAAATAATAGGGAGTGACCGTACGTCTCCCACATAAGCCCGCCAGTGATTGGGACAATTACAGCCGCCACGTGATTCATCGTCTGCCCAGCGACCATGGTGGGACGTAAATCTGATTCGGTAATAAGGATTTTCTTACCGTAAGTGCTGATAGCAATTGAGTTGCTGAAAAGTATGTTGTCAATAACGTAAAGGACGAACAGGACTGTCACAGAATCGATTAGCGCATAGCCGAGAAAAACTAATGCGATTAATACCATGGACGGTGCAAACACGCGGCGCTCACCGTACTTGTCTATCATGCTGCCAAACCAGTAGGCGGCCGCTATGCTGAACACTTGGTTTACTAGGGAGAGAATTGTGATGGCCTGGATATCCGTACCGTATAAGCGCACTAATGCAAATATTGCGAAGGTCATAAATATGTGTCGTCGGGTTCCGTTCATGATTTGAAGCAGGTAGAAAAGCCAGTATTGTTTTCGCAGAACTATCTTTTGGGTGCGAGACCGATCTCGTCTCTGTATTGAAAGTGCGATCAACCCCCCCAGCCCTATCATTAGTCCAGCAATTACAAACATGGGCCGATATCCGACAAAAAAATTCAGCATAAAAACCAGCCCTATGCCTATAAGCCCTGCTACAGCGCCACTCGACCGAAGTAGTCCTAGCCGTCTTCCTTCCTCACCGGTGTTACCGTAACGGAGAGCCATGGACATGCTAAGAGGGGCCCAAGTGTGGAATCCCACGCTCCATATCAATGAGAACAAAATCAGCCCATTCATAGAATCTAGATGGAAATAGTTGGCTACCCCAAAAGCCATCAAGCCTAGCGCTAGCCCGGCTAACATAGGTTCAGCCACCATCATAGTCGCTGCAGCTATCAGGACACTTAGCAAGCCTGGTATTTCCCGAATGGATTCTAACGCGCCCAATTCAGCTGGCTGAATATTGATTTCTTCAACAACAAAATTTGTAAACACCGTGTTGTAGATGTAAAAACCGAGATAAAAAAGACAAGATCCGAGGATAAGTCGTCGGAAGTCTGAAGATTGATCAACTAGGGCGAACCGCCTGATTAGGGTGTTCAAAAAGTAATATCTTTCAAATCAGCTGCCGAACTCAGGCGCTATCGCCCTGTAGACAGATTCATATTTTTTCGTCATGGAGGCATAGTGAGAGGCTGCCTCAGGGTTTGGGCTAACCTTTCCGCTAGTCTGAACCAGGTCAGCTGCTTCCGTCAGGGATGAAAAAACTCCAGCTTTGCACATTCCGATCATGGCAGCTCCCAGGGAAGAAGAATCTCCTTCTGGAGGCAGGCTAAGATCCAGGTTGAGCACGTTTGACAAAATTTGGATCCAGTCTGCAGAACTTCGATAGCCTCCGGTTGTTCTGACCTCAGTTGGGCTTCCTGCTATTTGGACTAATGACCTCATTACTTGTCCGAGGTGGAGAGAAATGCCCTCCATTACCGCGCGTGCAATATGTCTTCTATCGTGCCCCAGAGTCAGTCCCATGAATAGTCCTCTGGCTTCCACATTCCAGTTAGGAGATCGCTCTCCTGCTAGGTAGGGAAGCATCATCAAGCCATCGGCGCCCGGTGCAATTTCCCTAATTGCACTATTAATAGCGCTATAAGGGTCTTGTCCAGACTCAGACAGTTTGGTGGATTCGTCTTGAAATAGTAGGTCACGTGCCCATCGATAAACTATTCCCGCACTACTGATAGCTCCACCATTCACCCACAAACCATTGGCTAAGTAATAAGACCACGTATGAAATTCGGGATGAAGAACTGGCGAGCTTGACACGGTACGACACGCAGCGCTGGTTGCGATCATTACTGTGTACATCCCTTCTTTTACCGCACCCACACCCAACGTTGAGAGAGGGCCGTCGCTAGCACCTATTATTACTGGAGTCGACGGATGTAAATTCAACTGATTTGCGATTTTAGGGAGCAACGGTATTGCCGTATCAGACTCGACGACTCCGCCTAATTTTGCAGGTGATATCTCTAAGTAATCTAGCCATGCGGAGTTCCAACTGGCATCTTCAAAATTTAGCATTCCTGATCCGGAAGCAACTGAGCGATCTGTGACTATTTCACCAGTCAAGTAGTGTGCAATTAGAGCTTTGGTTGGGATCAGGTAAGCGGCATTACGATGAATATCGGGTTTGCAACGTTTCATCCATGCAATCTTCGGACCGGTATAAATGCTATGAAATTGACACGCTGTGGCTGTATAGACATCGTGCTGATCAAGTACTTCTGTAGAACTACTTACATCTGCCGAACATCTTAGGTCTGCCCAAGTGAGGGCATTCATCAATGGCTTTGCATGCTTATCTAAAGCAACCAACGACCCTACTATCGAGCTAAGAGTTACCGAAACAACATGGCCACCCATCGCTTGCGATGATTTGACACAATCGTGCAGAATTCGCATCGAGGTTTGAAGGTATTTATCACAGTCTTGTTCTGCCGCGCCCGACTCTGGGCTCAACATGACCATATCCGATCTGCTGGAAGTGAAAAGCTTTCCATCGGGTAAAAAAGCTGATGCTTTTACCCCGGTGGTGCCAATGTCAAGACCGATAAAAACATCTTGAAGGGTCAGCTTACTAGTCCGGTCAATAGTATGATGGTGATGTGTATCATTACGAGCGTAACCTCCCTTTACCACTGCACTTGGGACATACTCCCGTTGCAATATGCCAGCCACCCTCTTCAGATGGATCAGGCCATTTTTCGTCTATATCTCCATTGCCCCCGCAACGGTTGCATATTGGACCTCTGGGTGGCATAAGACGTGGAATTATAATTACCGCTATTGCGACCACGAAAATTATAGCTATGAATGATGTGTCCAATTCGGAATCCCCTTATGTTGCAGATCACAAATCAGGATAGAGTATATCCGGTCTAGTTCGTTAGGAGTCAGTGGGCTGATTTCTCAACGACATTCTCAAATTCGGTTTTAAGATGAAAACCACATAAAATACTGTGCCATGACTACTAATGTGAAGAAAGCAGATTTCGTACATCTCCATGTTCACAGCGAGTTCAGCTTGCTGGATGGCATGGGGAAAATTCATCAGCTTGTTGACCGAGCTGTAGGTCTAGGTATGGAGGCTTTGGCGCTAACAGACCATGGAGTGATGTTTGGGGCAGTGGACTTCTACTTGGAAGCTGTAGAAAAAGGTATTAAGCCAATAGTGGGGTGTGAATATTACCTGGCTCCAAGAAAGCTTACGGACAAGGAGTCGAAGCTTGATAGTACCTCGTTTCATCTCACGACCCTTGTTACGGACGATACAGGCTACCGAAATGCTATCCATATGGCATCGGTGGCACAATTAGAGGGTTTTTACTATAGGCCTCGGATTGATATGGATCTTTTGGAAACCCATAGTGATGGATTGTTGTGTCTTTCCGGATGTCCCTCAAGCCAAATATCCCGCCTGATTTTAGACGGGAACGTAGATGCTGCTATACAGGCTGCTGGACGGTACAAAGAAATTTTTGGCAAAGATAAATTCTTTCTCGAAGTTCAAAACCATGATCTTGATATCGAGCACAGGATTAACAAGGGGATTTTGCAGGTGGCTGCGGCAACTAAAATTCCGTTGGTTGGAACTAATGATGTTCATTATGTGAATGCCCAGGACAGCTATGCTCATGATGTGCTGTTGTGTATAGGAACCAACTCAAGTGTCAGCGATGAGAAGCGTATGCGAATGGAAGGCCAATATCACATGCGTTCGCCTGATGAAATGAGATCTGTTCTTAGTGAATTTCCTGGGGCCTATGAAAACACTTTAGAGATAGCTCGTCGTTGCTCACTCGAATTAGATTTTGGGCGTATTTCTTTGCCGGAAATTGACATTCCGACCGATTCTGATGCTGATCAGCATTTACGGCATCTGGTTTTGCAGGGTTTGGATAGACGATTGGGCAGGCCTGGCGAAACTTATTTGAAACGTGCTGACCATGAACTAAAAACCATTACTGACTTAGGATTTGCCGTCTATTTTCTTATTCATGCCGATATATTTCGCTTTGCTAGGAGTAAGGGTATGTTGGCAGGTCCGCGAGGTTCCGTTGGTGGCAGTTTGGTGGCGTTTGCTTTGGAGATTTCTGACATTGATCCTGTTGTTCGGCAAATTCCATTTGAGCGGTTCCTAAATGAGGGACGAAAAGGTCAGCCTCCAGACATAGACATGGATTTCCCGGACGAAGGGCGTGATGAAGTTATCCAATATGTGGTCCAGAAATATGGGCGTGATCGAGTTGCGCAGATAGCAACGTTTGGCACAATGGCTGCAAGGGCTGCTATTCGTGATGTAGGAAGAGCTTTGGGCTTGGCATACGGCAAAGTTGATCAAATAGCACGTGCAGTTCCATATAGTGCGGTCGACCCCTGGGATTTGCCGCGTGCATTGGATCGAGTGCCAGAAATTCGCAATCAATATGATCAAGACACAGAGATAAAGCAACTTATTGATACTGCAATACAACTCGAAGGAGTTGCTCGCAATGCGTCAGTCCACGCTGCAGGTGTGGTCGTATCTAATGTTCCCTTAACTGAACATGTTCCGCTCATGAGAGGTACGTCCACCGGTGATCCAGTAGCTCAATTTACCTTTGGGACACTTGAGCGCCTTGGATTCTTAAAGATGGATTTTCTTGGGCTCGCAACTTTTCGAACTATCAGTACCGCCATAGAGCTAATTGAGCAAAATTACGGAACCCGACTGGTTGTTCAAGAATTACCATTTGATGATGAGAGAACTTTTGAGCTATTAGCAAAGGGTCGTACGGTTGGAGTCTTTCAGCTGGAGGGGGCTGCCATCACGAGGCATTTGGTGCAGTTGGGGCCTAGTCGAATTGAAGATATTGCAGTTATGGTGGCTTTGTATCGTCCGGGGCCGATGGGCAACATAGAAACCTACATTGAGGCGAAACGCAATCCGGCAGCCGTATCATATTTACATGAGCAACTTCGTCCAATATTAGAAGAAACTTATGGGGTAATGGTCTATCAAGATCAAGTGTTGCTTGCGGCTCGTGAAATAGCCGGATTCTCTTGGCCAGAGATTGATGTCATGCGTAAAGCTATGGGCAAAAAGATAGCAGCCGAACTTGACGTACAACGCGGCAAATTTATAGAAGGGGCTGAGAATTCGGGCTTAAGTACGAATGTGGCCGAAAAGATATATTCTCAAATTGAGCCTTTTGGAGGATATGGATTCAACAAGGCGCATGCATTTTTCTATGGAACAGTGGCCTATTGGACTGCTTACTTGAAAGCCAATTATCCGGTTGAATTTATGACATCTTTGCTGATAACCCATAGTGGCGATACAGCCAAGACGGCTGCCGCTGTGGCGGAATGTCGTGCTTTAGGGATCGATGTTGAACCCCCCTCTATTATTGAAAGTGGGGTGGATTTTACGCCACAAGAAAAACACATACGTTTTGGGCTTTGTGCTGTTAAGAATGTGGGTAGGGTTGCTGTAGAGAGTATTGTTCGTGTTCGAGAGGCAGGATCTTTTGGGTCTCTTTACGAATTTTGTGAACGGATAGATGAAAAAGTTTTAAATCGAAGGGTAATTGAAAGTTTAGTTAAAGCAGGAGCATTTGATGCTTTTGGCGAACGACCAGCGTTGTTGCAAGCTTTAGATGGCGCAATGACCAGAGCGCAAAAGTTGCGCAAGACAGGGCTTGTTGGGCAGGAGACTCTTTTCGACGGAATGGGAATTGATGATGGGGCAGCCGTACGCCCGGTCTTGCCAATAGTTGCCGGATTGACGGATGCTGAAAAGGCAACAATGGAACTTGAATTACTAGGGATGAGTTTTTCTCCAGATAACATAGACTTGGCTTGGCCGGAATTACGTCAACAGATCGACATTTTGCCTACCGAATTGACTGAGATGGACAATGGGCGTGTCGCAATTGTAGGTGGGCGAATAGACGATATGAGGGTGTTCCGGACTCGTACCGGGAAACAAATGGCAGCGTTCAGACTCAACGCATCCTACGATGGGTTTTTTGATGTCACGGTTCCCCCACGAGCATTTGATCGGTTAACTGACGTGGTCAAGGATGGTTTGATTGCAAGGATGCGTGCTCGATTAGAGGTTGATGATCGTGGATCTCGGGTGATTCTGCATGAGCCCCAATCTATCAGAGAATTTGTGCCCATTTCTGAAGACTTAGTGGACCCTGGCTCATTGTCTGAAGGATTACTAAAAAATATATCCGGAAGCGAAGTCGATAAGGTTGAAACGCCCGTGTCCTCTGATATACCGATGAAAGATCAAAATTCTCACCCAGTAGGAGGTTCTAATTCGCATCTGGAAGACGAGAGCCAAATGTCGCCCACTGATGAAGGAGATGATATGGATGGTAATCTTGACACTGATCCTGTATTAAGCCGGCAAATGGCAAATAACGATGCGTATGCGTCTGAGCAAAGTCACGATGAGAATGAGGAAACTGTGAGTGAGAAAGTACGAGGTGATGTAGTTAAAGCCATAGGAGAAGCATCGCTCGTTTGCATTACACTGAACTGCTCGGGTTCATTTGAAAATGATCAAATACTGCTTGGCAAAGTCGACGACTTTGCCAAGAATCATATTGGCGATACGGAGCTGAGGGTGATTTTGGCTGGTATTGGAGATGGCATCGAGTTAAGGTGGGCGTCCAAAGTATCTGTCGACCAGCAATTTGTTGACGAGGCGGCCAAGCTCTTTGGTGAAGACTCAGTAACCGTGCAGACAAGCCTTTTCGGTTAGCAAGCTGTTATATCGTAATTTTACGGTGAACGTTAGGAGAAGTCGGAATGCAAGTAGGCTATATAGGTCTGGGCAAAATGGGGTTGCCCATGGCTGCGAATTTGAGGAAGGCAGGCCACGATTTAGTTGTACATAATCGTAGCCGGGCCAAAGTAGAAGCATTTGCAGCAGAAGGAGGGGCTACTGCCATTACTCCAGCCCAAGTCTCAGAGAAGTCTGAAGTGGTTTGTGTAAATGTACCAACACCAGAAATTTCATTGGAATTATTTCTTGGTGAAAGTGGTGCAATAGAAACTGCTCGAGAAGGGCAATTATGGATTGATTTTGGAACTAATGGTCCAGATACTGCTCGTGTGTGCGCAGAGGCTGCAGCGGAAAAAGGAGTTGGCTACTTAGATGCGCCTGTTAGCGGTGGGCCAGGTGGGGCCGAAGCGGGTACTCTGGCTGTTTTTGCAGGTGGGTCCGAGGAGTCTTTCGCTCAAGGCAAAGATTTACTGGATGTTATAGGGGGCAAGATTGAACACTTTGGACCGGCAGGATCTGGTTGTATAGCGAAGCTCACCAATCAAATGATTATAGCCAGTGTTCGCGCAGCAAATGCGGAAGCTTTTGTCTTGGCGGTGAAGAACGGTTTGAATCCACAGCAACTTTTTGAAACTTTGATGGGGGCCTTTGCTGCCAATCGATGTATGGAAGTTGATATCCCAAATCTTGTTCTACCTGGGGACTATAGTGCGAATTTCGCTGTTGATTTGCTATTGAAGGATTTGGGATTGGCTCTGGAAGTAGGGCGTCAGAGTGGTGTGCCATTGATTGCTACGGCGCAAGCGGATCAGTTGTATCAAGAAATCAGATCCAAGGGTTGGGGCGATCTCGATGCTGCTGCCACGTTCAAACGACTCGAAGAAATCGTTGGAATAAAAGTTGGAAACTAGCATTTAAGGGTACATAGAACCATTTCAAATCCTGGTTTTCGTCTAATGGGATTGGTCAAATTAGTGTGACGCGTAGATTCTTAGTCCGTTGGTCATCCAACGTTGTTGCCGTGATGATTGCAGAGATGTTGATGTTCCCGAACATCAAGCTGCCCGAAACCGGTAGCTCGGAATATTGGTCGACACTGGCGGGATTTGCGGCCTTATTGGCCTGCCTGACACTGTATGTGAGGCCGCTGGTATACAAAATCATGGGTCCAGTGACTTGCCTAGCGATGGTAGCGACATTGGGTATAGCCCATTTTGTGTCGTCAATTGCATTGTTTTGGTTGGCAGGAAGATTTGTGGATGGAGTTGAAATAGGTGGTTTCACTTATGTGGTTCAAGGCGCAATTATTGTAGGAATAGTTGGGGTTCTTGGATCGTTGCTTCTTGGTGGTCGCCGTGGTTGATTGTCATGTTTTTAATCAAATTCCGTGATGGGTAAATGAAATTACTGCCACCTGCCCTAATGGCGTCTATTCATTCCCATTTAGTATCCAGTGGACAAGCGTCGAGTGTTAATGAACTGGCGGCAATAGCTTTTTCTATTGAAGGCATGCTGCCTCAAGGCTTAATAGATGCAGTCAGGGTCCAGTGTCAGAAAGATTCACGATTTGAGGTTAGTGATAATGATCGTGTGTCTCTTGCCATATGGAATAAATACGAGAGTTGTTTTGATGATATCGAATATGTGGCGTTCGATATCGAGACTAATGGAGGGAGGTCTGGTCGGCATAGAATCATTGAAATTGGGGCGGTCAGATTTGGAGCCCATATAGCTGACCAGCAATATTCGAGTTTTGTCGCTTGTAACGATGTGATACCTAAATTTGTCAGCAAATTGACTGGCATTACACCACAAATGTTGGAAGGTGCCCCTGCAATAGAACAGGTGTTGAGTGAGTTTTCGGAATTCGCGCAGGGTGCGGTGCCTATAGCCCATAATTTGACCGCGGATATGTCATATTTGAACAACGAGTTCCTATGGTTGGGACGCTCGCCTGCGTTTAATGATGGGGTGGATACTATGGAATTGTGTTCAGCTCTTTTGCCTGAAGGGTCTCAAATTGGATTGCAAGCAGCACTGGATCATTTTGAAATCTCAAGAAATGTTCAACATCGTGCCATTTATGACGCGATAGCTGTTCGAAATCTGTGGGGAAATTTGCAGAGCATTGCTTCTGAACGTGAAATAGTGTCAATAGCGGAATTAAACCGATTTGTTCGTGAAAAGCCTGATGGAACAGGCCCAGCACGCAAACCTAGAGAACTTGCAAGATGGGCGTCATTAAATTTGCCTGCCCTTCCTGGCGTATATCTATTTCGTGATTCTCGTTCCCGTGTTTTATATGTAGGGAAATCCAACTCGCTGCAGCGGAGAGTGCGGAGTCATTTCACTAGATCCAAACGTAACCCAGAGAAAAACGAAGCTCTTATTCAATCGACAGCTGCTATTGATTTCGAATTAACGGGGTCTGATCTAAGTGCCTTGATTAGGGAATTGGAGCTCATCGAAGAATTTTCACCGTCTTACAATCACCAAGTAAATAGGCATCCTAGTGGCAGATATGTGAGGCTGAGCGAGGGTCCGGATTATTCCGTCAAATGTGTGCGTGAGGCGAGGGAGGACAATGCTCTCTATTCTGGTCCCTATCGCACTGGAACCGACGCTCGATTAGTAGCATCTGGCATAGCGTCAATATTGCATGGTTTTACTGGCACAATAGGAATGTCATCAGTCGATTTCAGAGCACTAATAACGGAACTGGTTTCTGTTGGACCAAAATCGGCGATCAATTTGCTTGAAACATCTGATGTGAACAGTGAGGATGCGAAATTATGGGCTAAGGCCATCAGGAGTTTGAAGAAATGGAAATACCCTATTGCAGGAGGATTGGGAGGTTCTAGAGTCGTAGTGGTTGGGCATGGGGCTCATCCTGGCTGTGTTGAGCTAAGGTTAATTGTCGATGGAGTCATATTGACGCTGGAAAAATTACATCGTCCAGGAAAAGGACAAGTGCGAAATGTGATTAAAAGATGTCTTGAAATTCCGATTCAACAGCATCAATGCTCTGGGTCGCAGGTGAATCTACTCTTATCGTGGCTGTACCAAAATCTTAAATCCGATTCCGTGTTCGTAATCGATTCTGGCAAATATGATTTGCAATCAACAGTTAATTCCATATGGAGGAAAGTGCGTTTAATTACTCGCTGATCAGTGCGATTCGGTAGCGTTTAGTGCGAGCAATAAGCTTGCTGCCTTGTCACATGTTTCTGCGTATTCGTTTTGAGGTATCGAGTCAGCCACTATTCCCCCACCTACTCGGAATTCGAAATTGTCTTTGTGGACATATATTGTTCTTATCGGAATACTAGACGCCACACTCATATTAAAACCCATGGAAGCTATCACACCGCAATAGCCATTTCTCGATCCTCGTTCTATTTCCGCAATTACTTCCATAGCTCGGATCTTTGGGGCTCCTGTGACAGACCCACCCGGAAACAAAGCTTCCAGAATTCTGGAGGGTTCAACATCGGATCTTATTTGTGCTTCTATTCTGGATTCTAGGTGGTGAATAGTGGGGTGCGTTATTAACTGGGCCAGTTTACTAGTAGTTACCCCCCCAGGCAGAGCTATTTTGCCGAGATCATTCCGGAGCACGTCCACAATCATTATGTTTTCGGCAAGATCTTTATCACTGTTGCGTAAGTCTGTTGATAATTGCCTGTCTTGCATGGGGTCTCTACTTCGCGGACGTGTGCCCTTGATAGGCTGGCTGAACACTCGTTCGTTATTACCTATAACGTACATCTCCGGCGACGATGATATGGTGGCTTTGTCTCCATCATGCAAATAAGCCGACATGTGTGAGGGACCCATTTTGACGATCTGGTCGTATATAGCCTTAGGATGTGCGGATAATTTGCCATGAATGAGTCGCGATATGCATGCCTGATAAATATCCCCACTCTCGATGTATTTGAGTACATGTTTGACAGCATTATGGTATTCGCTAGGCGAAAAGTCTGAAATCGCTTCTGTCTTTTGTATCACTGTAGGCCTAGATGCTAATGGGTTCACTAGTCGACTACGTATCTCTTTTATATATGCAGCTGGTCTAGACCCTGTATTAGTCCAAATCAAAAGCTTTTCGCCTGTATCACCATTTGGTATTACTGCCCAGTCGTAGAATCCGAATTGCATTAATGGGTGATCGTGCAGCTTGTTGGCCCCTCTGATTCTTTCAAGCATATAAGCACTCTCATATGCTATCTCACCTATGGCAACCCCCCCGAACATGCCCGTAGAAGCAGGGCCTTTATGCCGGTATTTGGCTAGCATCAATTCAAGTGCTTTAAATCCTGACGTTCCGAGCGAACCTAAATTTTGGCTCTTCGCATAATTGCCAGTCCAAGTCATGACATCGAAAGGATCTGCCGTCAATATGTTAGTTCCCCATCCAGGACCATCGAGCAATGCTAAATTAGGTAAGTCCATCAAATTGTTGCAGAGCACGGATAATGGTGCGTCAGTTCCCAGGGATTCTATGTAAATAGGGTCTTTCATGTAATGACGTTTTGTATTTCGTGGGCCTAGTTAAGAAACAACAGGCAAACTATTGGAGGCGACGATCGGAATCGAACCGATGATAAGGGTTTTGCAGACCCCCGCCTTGCCACTTGGCTACGTCGCCTAGCACACTCGAAGTGTACCTATTCTAAGCCTGCATTGTAGAACATAATGCACATAAGTGATACGCAGATAGTAGATATCGGTTTTTGGAAAAGTGTTGTACTCTTAACATTACTATGACATCAGCAAATAAATATCTTGGTTCTGTAGTAGGGCTCGCTGTAGGCGATGCTTTGGGTATGCCTGTGGAATTTGAGCCAGTAGAACCATCTGCACCGGTTCGGGAAATGCGCCCAGCAGTGCGGTTTGATAGTGTCACTGGTGAAGAAATAAAGCTTCCGGCTGGTGCTTGGACGGACGATACCTCGATGGCTTTATGCCTAGCAGATAGCATCCTAATATCCGATGGGTTTAGTCCAGAAGATCAGCTTTCGAGGTATTTGAAATGGTTCAGATCTGGGTATCTCAGCGCAATCGATAAGTGCTTTGGCATAGGTCCTACAGTACGTGCTGTGCTTGAGGAATTCGAATCTGGGAACAAAGATCCGGGTGATCTTACTGCTACCACAAACGGTGCATTGATGCGAGTGTCTCCAGTAGGCCTGGCGTATTGTTCAGATGCTGTACAAGCGATTGAGTTGTCCGGAGAGAGTTCGAGGACTACGCATAAATCTAATGAGTCTGTGGATTCCTGTAGGTACATGGGAGCTTTATTAGCCGGTGCTGTTCAGGGAGCTGACAAAGACGAATTATTGTCTCCATTCTTCTTTCCTGGATCAGATGAGGGTTATTGGGATGACATGCCGCTTTGTCCAGAGATAACAGATATTGCAGCAGGTTCCTTCAAGATGAAGAAGCCACCGGAGATAAACGGAGCTAATCAAGCATCTGCTACTTTGGAAGCGGCCCTCTGGGCTTTTTGTGGATCTGACAATTTTGCAGAAGGGTGCACTATGGCAGTAATGCTCGGATTAGACGCTGATACAACAGCCGCCGTGTATGGGGCTATTGCAGGCGCATACTACGGTATTGACGAGATACCTTCTGAGTGGATTTCGCATGTCGCCCACTACGAAATGCTCGTAGATTATGCTGAACGTCTACATTCATTCTCTGGATAGAGTTACAGGTCTTTGGAGTCGTCTTTATCCTGAGGTTTTCCAACAAAAATTCGAAAATCTGATTTATTGAACTGGAAAATATGATTTGCGATGGCTCCTGTTAAGGAGGCGGTTATAGCTCCTAGTAGGGCATATCCGAATCCCGCAACTTGCATCGGACCGACAAACTCACCAGCTAGCCAAAACATAAGTGCACCCAGGAGAAAGTGACCGAATCCAAAGGTCAGAACCATAACAATGCAGCTTAATGGGGCAAACAGCAAATATAGGGCTGGGCGGAGAAAACCGTTGAGTAATGCCAATATCGCTCCAAATGCAAGAGCGGTTATCCAGTAATCTATAGATTGCTTGTCTGGCAATTGGATATTAGGGTTCAAGATGGCTTCTGCGACTATTACTGCAATTGTGTTGGCAATGATTTGGATTGAGAAGCGTGCCAAGAATAGATCTTTAGATTGGCCCAGCATGTTACATCCTCATCTCGCTACTGAAGTATTAATTTAGTAGCAACTCGGGCTCTACTCTATGGCAATCTTGCGATGCACGAACTGAGCCTACTAATTTCTGGCAAATTTGGTGCTATACCACTCCACATCCGTCGTCGCTTAGTGGCAAATAGTAGACCTCCGAGTAGTTCACCAAATTGGATCTATTCTAATTGCTCAATCACAATAGCTGTACTTGACTTGTGCCATAACCCCGCCTTAATTAATTCTGCCGGGGACCATCCAATTAGGCTTGGATGATCCCCGGCAGATTTGTCGAGCTAGGTTAAGATTAATTTACCAGCGGCCACCGCCACCGCCGCCGCCACGTTCGGGACGTTTGCGAGCTTCGTTGACCGTTAAGACCCGCCCCCCAAATTCTCGGCTATTCATGCCTTCTATGGCTGCTCTTGCTTCATCTTCTTGATCCATTGTGACAAAGCCAAAACCTCGGGAACGGCCCGAATCACGATCAGTCACTACAGTAGCCCGACTTACGGCGCCAAATTTTTCGAATTCGGCTTGCAGTTCGTTCTCAGTAGTAGCGTAGGACAAGTTGCCCACGTAAATTTCCATACGGATACTCCAAACATTCCTTCTGCGATGCATGTCATCGCTCTAAGAGACGGTCCTCGCAGATCCGCCTCGAAAACTATTCGTCGACTGCGTGTTTCCGAGAGTGGTGAGTACAGGTGAAGGTTGCGATCCGTATCAATCCGCAACTCGACATTCGGAATAACAAGGGAAAACGCGTCCTAATTGGACTTACGCACAACGTCGGAGCACGCCCGACACCACAAGGCTACCAGCTATGGACGAAATCGTATATATAAAAACCACGGAATATTTATGTTGCCATGGTGACTGCCTTAGCAAAATAAGCAGACAATTAGTTTTATGGTTGGCGCGTATACCGGGCTTAGACTGGCTTGTCGGGCATTAATAGCAGAAACCGGACTTGTTAATCTCAGACATAACTGGTGGTGCCGAGGGCCGGAATCGAACCGGCGACACATGGATTTTCAGTCCACTGCTCTACCAACTGAGCTACCTCGGCAGGGGCCCTTTGCGTGCCACCGCAATGGTGGGCGATGCAGGGCTCGAACCTGCGACCCCTACGGTGTAAACGTAGTGCTCTATCCAGCTGAGCTAATCGCCCCTGGCCGACTGCCTCTTGTTATAGACCACGCACAGATCATACTGAAATGTGCAGGCACTATGCCACGTTCAAATAAGAAGCCCTATGTCAATTATGACAATGTATCAGTTCGAGTAATCAGCTACCTGACTCTTCTGATCCAGCATTTACATAAACTGGCAGTCCACTACTTGGGCTAACTGGAACGTAAATGACATTGCCGTCTTTCTGACTCTTCAGACTCTCTATGTAGAGGAATTGCAAGTATTCAGGCGTGAGAGTCTCATTGATTAGCTTTTGGGCATCTCTCTGACCTGTGGCCTCTTCTACTCTACGTTTTGCTTCTTGCTCAGCTTCTGCGACTTTAAACTCGCGTTCCTGGATGGCCTGTTCTGCAGCCAATTTATTTTCAATGGCTGATTGAATTACTGTTGGCAGTCGGACATCTCTCAGCAATACATCTTCCACCATGATGCCACGTGCTTGAACGGCTGCGCCCAATTGCTCTTCAATCTTGATTGCCACTTGTTCACGGCCTTCTGTATATAGAGCTGAAGCGGTGTACTGTGCGACTACGTCACGAATCGCATTACGTATTGCTGGTCGAACTATGACGCCCTGGTAATTGCGACCAACGGTACGAAATATATTGGCTGACTGCTCAAAATTTAATCGGTATAGAACTGTGATATCGAGACCTACAGTTAATCCCTCTTTCGTCAGTGTTTGAACGGCGTCATCTGTGCCCCGCCCCGCGTCTTCAGCCCGTGAGCTCATAGTAAACTCTTGCGTACGCACATTCATTTGCTCTAGTGATGCCCAGGGAACCTTAAAGATCAATCCCGACGGTCTTGGATTTGGATCCACGACTCCGAATGTGTGAACTACACCTGCTTGTCCTACCCCAACAATCCTCACACTAAAAAATGCCACCATCGCTAGGGCAGCGATGATGATTACGAAGATACCGAGTGCGGCTGACCCGGTACGCGGTTCCGACATCGACATAATCTATCTCCTGAAGTCTCGAGTGCTTAGTACATGAAACAACTAGAACAAAACCTTGATCCCGCCTCGGTCTTATTGCGTTAGCAGATAATACCTCGGTGTCACATGCCCATAGTAACACTGTCATGAGTGAAGATGAGAGATTTCCGTAGTTATACTTGCCTATGTTCAGTTTTTGACAGCATATCGGCGTTAATATTGTTATTGCTTACTGTATAAATGTATTCAATTAATCATAACAAGCAAGCGGAGGTATTGCTGTGCTTAAACGGACCCTAGGAGGACAAGCGGTGAGCCGCCGGTCTTTGATGCGCTATTTTGCTTTGACTACGCTTGCTTCAGTGATCACTTCGTGTGGGCAAGATACGAATGAACAGTCGTCGGTCAAATCTGGTGCGCAAAGCGATACTTCTTCATTACAGAAGGACAGTGTTGAACAAACGGATATACCTGAGTCGAGTTCTGCGAATGTTGCCGAAGCAGTCGTAACGCCGCGAACGTCTACGAATTTACCAGATATGGTAGAGCCTACAGTCACTCCAGGGCCTCAGGCAGATTTGCGTCCGTTGCAAGGGTATGGATTTCAGGCACAACTGTACAATCTTGGCGATGATCGTAGTTTCGTTGTTGATGTCACTCGTGACGCTGGATTCAACTGGCTTAAGCAGCAAATTTTGTGGAAATACACAGAGCCAGTTGTGAAAGGCGAATACGATTGGGCAGAACTCGATAAAGTGGTAAACGCCGTGAACAATGGTGGGTTAAATATTATGTTGAGCGTGGTTGAGGCTCCAGGCTGGGCGCTGGGAGATCGAACACACGGACCTCCTAGCAATCCGACCGATTTTAAGGATTTCATGAAAGCGTTAGCGAGTCGGTACGAAGGAAGGGTGGGGGCCTACGAATTGTGGAATGAGGCTAACTTGGCGCGAGAGTGGGGGTATGGTCGGATCAATGCGGGCGAATTTGTAGAATTGATGCACAATGGCTATGAAGGTGTAAAGCAAGGTGATGCGAACGCTGTGGTGGTTGGTGGCGCGTTGACTCCGGCTGGAGATGTCGACATTCCTGATCAAAAAATCCAAGCAGTGGATGATCTTCGGTATTTGCGTCAAATGTACGAGTATAAAGACGGCTTAGTGACACAATGTATGGACGCTTGGGGTGTTCATCCAGGTGGATATAACAATAGTCCTGATCAGGATATTGGAAGTGATCGTGGAGCTGGATGGAACGGGCATGCAAGTTTCTATTTTAAGCGTTTCATCCAGCACCGTGAGGTGATGCTTGAGTTCGGTGATGAGAAGCCCATGTGGTTTACCGAGTTTGGTTGGAGCACCAAGAATCAAGACCCAGGTTATGGGTATGGAGCTGACAATAGTGAGCAAGATCAAGCCGATTTTATTGTGAATTCATTTGAATTGGTGCGGAAGCAGCATTCGTATGTAACGCACATGTTTATATGGAATCTAAATTTCCAGATGATTGTTGGACCAGAAGACGAGAAATATCCTTTTGGAATCCTGAATGTTGATGGGACTCCACGTCCTGCATTTCAAGCGGTCAAGTCGATTGATAAAGGTTTGAGTCCTGCCGGATGAGTGCATAATTCTCGAAGAGTGAGGTTTTGATTGAGAGATAGTTCTGTAGCGTTTATTGGGATCGGTGCAATGGGAACAGGGATAGCAAAGAGCTTGCTTCGACAGGGATTTGATTTGCGAGTATTTGACACAGATCCAAATCGAGGTCGTGCTATCGGTCATCTTGAAAACGTAGTGGTTGCGAATTCGGCGGCAGAGGCTGCTGAAGGGGCCGATATTGCGGCTGCAATATTGCCCCTTCCTGAAAGTCTAAGGGAAGCAGTGTCCGGATCACATGGTCTTATTCATGGGCTTGAGGCAGGATCGTTGTTTGTTCAGATGTCTTCTGTGGATTCTGCTACCACATTAGAGATCGCTGCATGCGTTAAGGAAATCGATGTTGAGATGGTGGATTCTCCAGTATTGAGAGGCCCTGACGAGGCTGAGAGGGGTGATTTGGCTGTTCTGGTTGCAGGTGATCCCGCAAGTGTTGACAGGGCGAGGCCTTTTCATGAAGCGATCAGCCACAAAATTATCTATGCTGGGGAGCTGGGGCAGGCGTCATCGTTGAAAGCAATAAACAATACACTTAATCTGACCATTAAGGCTGCGGCGGCCGAAGCCCTTTCCGCTGGAGCCGCTTCTGGCCACCAATTAGATGCGATGCTCGAAGTCTTTGAGCAGACTGCCGCTTGGAATAGGCATCTGGATTTGGTGAAAGCTGCTGGAGATGCCTACGAAGGGTTTGAGGTGACTATGAGGTCTGAACTAACTATAAAGGACATGAGACATGGAGTTCTTCAAGCTGCGCGGGTACATTCACCATCACCAGTCTTGGCGGCTGCTTATAACTCGCTGTGTCAAGCTGCGAACTTAATTCCTGCAGAATCACTGGAGGATCCATTTTTGAAATCTTTATCGCAAGCTAGCGGTTGTAAGATCGAGTAAACAACAGCCTGTCTCTGAGTTGTACACTGTGCACCAGCTACCCAACAGATGCTATCGTGTGTAGCTCAGAGTTAGTTAGCAGGGAGATTAGTAACTTGGCTGATGAAAAAATTGCATTTGTAGGTATAGGGATCATGGGTTCTGGCATGTTGGGCAATGTCCTTAAAGCTGGATATGACGTGACGGCATTTGATTTAAACCAGGAAGCTTTGGATGCTGCGGTAGATGCTGGGGCAACTGCCGCAACGAGCGCTGCCGAGGCTGCAGCTAATGCAGATTTGGTGCATACGGTGGTGCCCGGGCCTCCCGAGCTAGAGGCAGCTGTTTTTGGGAACAACGGTATTGCGGCTGGTATTAGGCCTGGGTCTGTATTCATTCAGCATGCAACTGTCGATCCTGAGACGGTAATTAGTGTTGCCGATCGCTTGAAGAAACAGGGTGTAGACACTATTGACGCTCCGTTACTACGTACACCAGGGCATGCGGCTTCGGGCAACCTTGGATTTCCTATAGGCGCAGAACCTGATGTATATGCCCGAGCTAAGGATGTTCTTGCAACCATGTCTGACACAATTTACGAGACTGGGGCTGTTGGTACTGGATCTGCTCTGAAATTAGTCAATAACATGTTGAACATCACAATTCTGTGTGGTGCTATGGAAGCGATCACCCTAGGTACCAAAAGTGGTCTTAAGTTGGGCACAATGATCGATGCGTTTTATACGACTCCTGCTCGAGCGCTGCATTTTGAGATGATGCCTTGGGTATTTGAAAATCGCGATTTTTCGCCTGGGTTTTACACAACTCTGGGGCATAAAGACATTAGGCTTGCAGTCAAGCACGCTCTGAATATGCGTGTCCCTACTAGTGTTTCAGCCGCGGCCTATGCCATGATGGCTCAAGCTGAGGCTGCTGGGCTAGGTCGAGAAACATATTCGTCAGTACTCAAACTGTATGAGGCGGCTGCGGAAGTAACAGTAGAGCTCGAGCGAGACAAACTGTTCGAGGATGACAATGTCTAATCCCAATGCAGATCGTTTAAGGGTAGGGTTCATAGGTGCTGGTGGAATTACTCGTAAGAGGCATGTCCCTGGCCTGCTTAAGATTGATGGTGTCGAACTGGTAGCTGTGTGCAATCGATCTCTGGGCTCTGCCCAGAAATTTGCACGAGATTTCGACATCGCTAATGTGTACGGTGATTGGAGACAGGTAGTAGAGGATCCTCTTGTGGATGCCATATTTATCGGTACGTGGCCGTACAAACATTCGGAATATGCTATTGCTGCATTGGATGCTGGAAAGCATGTATTTTGTCAGGCGCGTCTTGCTATGGACGCTAGTGATGCTCGACGTATGGTGGACAAATCCATCAGTACAGATCGCACAACTATGGTGTGTCCTCCACCGCATGGAATGTACTATCGCCATAAGGTTAGGGAGATAGTGGACGGTGGGCATTTAGGAGCTATTAGACATATAACCGTAGAGTCGTTTACTGGGGGCAATTTAGATCTGGATACTGATCTAAATTGGAGGCAGCGACGCGATCTGTCAGGGCTTAACACTCTGACTCTCGGCATTATGGTTGAAGTGGTAGCAGATTGGTTCAATTGCCAATTTGCGTCAGTGCAGGCGGTCGAGTCTACCTACGTAAAGCAGAGACTGCTTAACGGACAGATGAGCGATGTAGAGAGGCCGGATTCCGTATTCGTACTTGCGGAATTTTCTGATGGTAGTACTGGAAGTCTCAATTTTAGTAGCACTGCTGGTGGGGCATCCGATACAACAATATCCGCATATGGTACTGATGGCACCCTTCACTATGTGGCAGGTCCTCCTGATAGTGAGAAAGGATCCATGTCGTTTGCAAAGGCTCCTGGTTGGGACATCCAAGAAGTGGAGATGGGTTCGGTCGCAGCTGGCGGTTGGACAGTAGAGGACGAGTTTATACAGGCTATTCGGGACGGGCGGAATGGAGTGCCTTCGTGGGAAACTGGCATGGAATATATGCGTGTCGTCGAGGCCGTCGATGTTTCGGCAAGATCTGGCAGGCGCATATTTTTGGATGATGTCTAGGTAGTGCTTATCTTTTGGTCCCTTGGTCACGCACATCGATGACGATAATGTCTTATGACTTGCATGGGAAAGTCGAGGGGCTTGAGTGAGCAAATGCGAAGATAAAACGCGCTGTGAATGGGCTAACGTCAGTCCTGAAATGATGGATTATCATGATGCTGAGTGGGGTGCGCAGCCATGTGATGACAATGCATATTTTGAGTCATTAACTTTAGAGATATTTGAGGCAGGACTGAGTTGGGAGCTTATTTTCAACAGGCGTGATGCGTTTAGGAAAGCCTTTGGGGACTTTGATGTTGCTGTAATTGCAAACTATGGTACCGATGAATTTAACCGACTAATGGATACATCTGGGATAGTTCGGAATCGGAGGAAAATTGAGGCCACAGCAGATAATGCGAGGATATTTTTAGAAATACAAAAAGAAAATGGAGGGTTTGAAGAGTGGCTCAATGAGCTGACGGGGGACGAGGAAGAGCTAATCCAGAATTTACGCAAACGCTTTAAATTTGTGGGTCCGTCAGTAGCTCGAAGTTTCTTGCACGATGTAGGGCGCACGTCGGCTCCCCATGACGAAAAATGTTGGAAGAACAAAGGCTGATCGTTCCAGACAAGGGGATTTATGGGTAAGTAGATGGGTGATCAGATTTGTGTGTCTTTGATATATATGGCTCCACATGGACTACGACATCTCTAACGGACGCGAAATCCTTTTTTACGGATTCTTCTACCTCGTGGGCAATATGGTGTCCTTGTTGCACCGAAATCTGTGGGTCAACGTGTATATGTAAATCCATAAATATCTCGTCCGGTCGACCTCTTGTGCGTACTGCATGACAATAATGGACGCCTTGTACCGATTGAGCGACCTTCTCTACTAGATTAGGATCTATATGAATAGAATCCATTAGGACGGTCGAAGATGTTCTTATCAGCGATAAACCGGTATACACGATGACCGATGCCACCACGAACCCGAGTATCGAATCGACCCACATAAACCCGGAGGAAGTCGCTATCAGCCCTATCAGAACGGCCAAAGTAACAAGTACATCGTTTTGCAGTTGTGAAGCATCGGCGACGAGAATTTCGCTTTGAAGATCAGCTGCCTGCTTACGTTGCCAAAGTAGCAATGCTGCTTTGGCAATTAGTGTGAAAATTACAACTACGAAAGTTAGTGCAGATATAGTTGGGCCAGTTCCTTGGATTAAGGCTTCTATGCCATTTCTAGCAATCACTGCTGCCGCCACGAACATTAAGCCCCCTATTCCCATGGTGGCTAAGTATTCTGCTTTGCTATGACCATATGGGTGGTCTGAATCAGCAGGTCTAGACGTGATCCGTATTGCAACTAAGCCTATGGCTTCTGACATAGAGTCCAACAAAGATTCAAAACCATCGGCTACGATACTTACGGATGAGGTCGACAATCCAAATATGATGCGAATCGTACCGATGGCTAAGTTGACTGTTAAAGCTGTCGCAAGTGCTAAATTTATCCTACTGGTATTGATTAGTTCTTTCCTGTGAGACGTCAGTTATATTGAAAAATAGACCGCGATGGATTTAGTCGAACAGATTGTTGCATTTTTCACATATGGTGGTCGGGATTATGCCCGTCTTCATAAGCAAGTTGAATACAAAGCAACCTGTACAGAATCCCAGTACAGACTCTAACAATGCAAATATAGTCAATACAGCTATAAGTCCGAAGGCAGCAATTGAATTGTCGCCTACGAAATAAAGCCCTGTGGATCCTAAAGTGAACAATAGACCTATGGCTTGAGCAAATCTTTTTGGTGGTCCTGCCACCATCTTTGTTCTGTTGCCAAGCATCGGTACGATAACTCTAGTGGCTAGTTGTCCGGCCGGGCTCAGTGTCGGTCCGGTAAGTACTCTTGCTGCAAAGCCGAGGGTTAGTACTGGGAGCATAAATCCTAGTTGGAAAACCACTGTAAATATCGCCATAACCGATACCATGCCAGCGACAGCGCGCGCAGCATAATCATTCACCGGGTGTGGAAAGCTAAATATTTCTTTTGCTAACATAAAGCCACTTTCCTTTGCTCAATCAGAATTGGCTGGCAATCCTACTACGAATGACTACAAATTTGTCAATTGTTAGGGCGGATTGGGAAATACACTTCAATCACACGGCTTTACATAACTAATCGATAACTTGGATTACAGCCTTGTGACGTGAACCCACTCCGAGAAATATTGTGCCCTCGTCATCTACGTCACTGGATCCAATTGAATTGCGCCCCTGGGTCACTTTGTCTCCGTTAACAGTAACTGCATCTTGACGAATTAATCTTTTGGCGGCGCTAATCGAATCTGCTAATCCTACCGCTTGGAGTGCAGTCCGAAGATCGTACCCTTCGCTTAGTACCGACGATGTGATCGATATTGATGGGATACCGTCTAGCGTTTTAGTTCCATCATCAGCGAATAGTGCACTTGTGCCTGCCATTGCCTCTTCTAGGCCATTGACTCCATGGATCATCAGTGTCACTTCTTCCGCAAGTTTCTTCTGTGCTAACCGAGAAGACTTATTTTCGAGGAATTTATTTTCAATTTCTGATATTTCGTCTAGCTCTAGAAATGTGAGTATCTTGAGAAACCGTACAGCATCTCGATCATCGATGTTCAACCAGTATTGATAAAATTCAAAAGGTGATGTCAAATTAGGATCTAGCCATAACGCACCCTTTGCTGTCTTTCCCATCTTTTCGCCCGATGCTGTCGTCAAGAGAGGGAAAACAAATCCTAAAGCAGGGTCGATATCGGTGGTGACCCTTCGAATGTAATCTATGCCTGACAAAATATTGCCGTATTGATCAGATCCACCTACTTGTAACCGGCAGTCATAATGTTTGTACAAGTGATAAAAATCGTAAGCTTGCAGAACTTGGTAGGCAAATTCGGTAAAACTTATTCCGGAGGCACTGTCGAGTCGTCGTTTGACCGACTCCCGTGACAACATGCTTCCGAGGGGGAAATGCTTTCCAGTATCCCTCAGAAACGAGATGAGATTTTGATCTTCAAGCCAATCTGAATTGTTCAGCATTAAGGCGCTGTTTGGGCCCGCGGAAAAATCCAAGTAAGTTTTGAACTGTTGTTCTAGACCGCTTGTGTTCTGGGCCAACGTCTGTTGAGTCAACAGATTTCTCTCGTCACTTTTACCGGACGGATCCCCTATCATTCCTGTTCCTCCGCCTATAAGGACAATTGGTCTGTGGCCAGCGATTTGCAGTCTTTTTTGAAGCAGAATTGGGACAAGGCTACCAGCGTGCAGGCTAGGAGCTGTTGGGTCATATCCGCAGTAGAAAGTTGTGGTGTTGTGATCGAGAATTGATGGAATAATTGAATGACTAACATCGTGTACTAGACCACGGGATGTGAGCTCGTCCATCAGCCCTTTTCGGGGAGAGCGGCTATTTTCGGATTTGGCATCTTTGTTTGTCATGCTGTCAATAATAGGCTTGTTTACGCCGTAGATGTAGTTTTTACTGTCGATCAATACTGAGATGTTCAGCATAATTAAGTGGGTGATTTATGTATAACGGCGATTGTCAAAATGACAGCAGTTTATGAATAAAAACTATCGTGAGGGTGGTATATCAAAAGTGTTTGATAGGAATTCAGCTGAACGAGAGGCAAGGCGTTTTTTACGAAAAGGTTTAGATTCGCGTATCCGGCATAGCATCGATGCTTTGGGGCCTGACAGGTTAAAAGGAAGCACGGTTTTAGACGTTGGCTGTGGTGTGGGGGCTTTGCATCAAAGTCTAATTCTGGCGGGTGCTAGGCGTATAGTTGGAGTAGATGCTTCTTTGAACAATATAATCGTGGCCCAGGAACTAGCGGCAAAGCTGAAATATTCTGATTATGTGAGCCATTTTGTCGGTGACGTGGTTGAACTGGAGGAATTGCTTCCATGTTCTGATGTGGTGATATTGGATCGTGTTGTGTGTTGCTGCCCGTCTGTCGTTGATCTATTAAAGTTTGTGCTTGCAAAATGTAATTCCACACTAATTATTACGATTCCGCAGGTCAACCTTGCTACCGTGGGGTTTCAACTATTATTTAACGCTAGTATGTGGATTACACGCAACGAGTTTCGATATGTTCTGCATGACCCGGTAACAGTAACGAATAGGGTTCTTAAAGACGGGTTTGTAGCGAACAGGGTTGCTACCTCATATCCGTGGGAGGCAACTGTTTATCGACGATGCTGAATGTGCGATGTTGTATGTTGCAAGTAGGTATTGGGAATTTGGTTATATTGGCCGACAAGCTACACTAAAACATAGCCGTTCAT
>Ga0310344_10000761_pt1 | contig 25016 bp, 27 predicted proteins | sample HC15DNA20200_MG_FD_203801 | JGI IMG/M metagenome (GOLD analysis project Ga0310344, IMG submission 203801) | Marine microbial communities from station ALOHA, North Pacific Subtropical Gyre - HC15-DNA-20-200_MG | ecosystem: Environmental > Aquatic > Marine > Oceanic | place: Pacific Ocean: North...
TATCTCCTGCATATTCAAATCTATGCAAAGAAGAGGGATCAGGAGTACCACTGTTTGAAATTGCTCGATGGTCTCCGTCTGAAGTTCTACGTCCATTAACTCTTACAAAGTCACCCCAATGACTTGTTAAATTCCAAGTAACTTTTGAGTCTTTAGTAACGTCTTCTGAAAGTTTGGCCTTAGCAATAATACCTTTAAATATTAAATAAGGATTGCCAATAATAGCTCCCGTATCGGTATTAATATGAGCTTTATATATAAAAACTTCTCTATTTATATAACCAGCATAAGTAGTATCATTAGGATTATTTAGTATTGCAACTATTTCATCGGTTGCTAAGTCAATGGTAACATTGGTTTGAGTAGTTTGAGTTGCGGAAGGTTTTGTTTTTCCAACAAGGGTACAATTAGCTGTTTTATTATCCCCTGTGAAAGTGTCTATTGTGAATTCTTTATCGTTCCAGTCACTGGTATGAGTAACAGTAATTTTATCGCCTTCTGAAAATCCTCTTTCAAGCCAGTCGTCTACCTCTGAGTTCCAAAGCTGTATGGTGGCAGTATAAGGATAAGTACTAGTATTTACCATGGTGAGGGTTACTCTGTCCTCACTATTTGCAGCAATAGTAGAACCTAGAGCAACCGAGGATACAGTAACTGCCAGATTAGCAGCTTTAGCTTCAGTTGTTTCATTAATTCCACCGACTTTTAAAAGACGGTTTGCTACATAGGTTTGTGCCCCATTAGGATCATCTGCAACGTCCTTACTACCATCATCCCAAGTAATATCAACGGAAGCATCTGTAACATAAGAATAGTCAGTAGCAGTTTCGGGGGGTTTTGCGCTTTGAGTTTTTATTACTCTTTCAAACTTTAATAAATGCGCATAGACAAACGAATCCCCCTTTAAGAGAGACCCTTGAACATCAGTATGTACTGCCCTTAAACTCATAAGTATTCTTCTAATTTTAGATTAAATTTATAAAGATTATCGGTTCCTAGAGAATATTCTCTGACCGCACTGGGTAAAATTACTTTAAATTGTACCCCTTTGAATGTTGCGGTTTTATCAGCGGCAACACTTTTTGAAAGAGGAGGAGTTATTCCTACTCGTATAGTTCTTTCATCCGCGTCTTGATCGCTACTTGTTTGAGGAATAATATTATACTTCCAATATGTTTCTATATAAGTAACCATATACACTTTTTTATGGTTAGTATTAGTTGAATCATTAAAAGTACATACATCACCTACTGCGGGTATATTAAAAGGCTCATCGGTAGTATTTGAATTAGCTGTTTTAATATCTGCTCCTGCAGCGTTCTTTAATTTCCACCCTGAGGACTGAGTTAAAAGAACAGAAGTTGCCCCTGCAGCCTGTGCTCCGACTGCAGCGAATGTATTCGTATTATAAGTAGCTTCTCCAGATTCATTTGTATCTGTATTAAATAAAGCATTTTGAGAACTAGCATACTGTGGGAGTTCTACATAGAAAGGAGTTAACGGGCCTCTTTGCTGGAGTAAAAAAGTATAAACAGGATTAAATTCTGCTCTAGTCATAGGGTGGTATCCTATGTCAATATTCCACTTTTGTCCTGCTGCCGCTCTAGAAATAACTCTTTGCGAATTGGTTCTAGACATCATTATTTTTTGATCGGAAGTTAGTTTTACGCTTGCAAAACCAGGACCGGCATCACCGCTTGAGTCTGCTGCGCCCCAATAGCTTCTTTTATTGGAAGGATCTGGTAATACTGTTAAAAAAGCCATATTATCGTCTCGATACAAAGCCTTGGTGAGGAGTTAAAACTTGATCGTCTATTTCTTCCATAAATTCCTCACCGTATGAATTAGCTGCAGTTCTTAGCATTGATATAATATGTCCTTGTTGTTGAAGTAACACTTCTTCTACTCCTGCTGCATCTACTGCATTGATATTAAAGGTAACATTTGAAGTTCCTCCTGTCATTTCTGCGGTATCATCCGCAGGTACAATAGTACCTGGACGATCTGGCATAAATAATTCGGGTCCCTGCTCTCCGACTACATAACCTGTTGTGCCTCCATAAGCTCTATGCCGTTTGCCGTAGAAAGCACCTCGGAAGTTTTCTGCTCCTCCAACACCTTGGTCGCCTCGGAAGTACGCTAGTTCGCCTCGGGCTGACTGAGACTTTGCTAAGTCACTAGACTTTTTACGATTTCCTACGGCAACACTGGAGGGCCCTTGGCTTCCTCCACTGATAGAGCCTCCACCTTGATAGGAAGTACCAGCAACTATAGCTAATTGTGCGGCTCCTATTGCAACTATCATTGCAGATAACCAGCCTCCTAATAATGGACCAGAACCTACTGGAGGAGGTGCCCAAGCAGCCATTGCAGCCATTGCAGTATTTGCAATTATAGAAGCCATTTGAATTTTCTTCTGTTGCTCAAATGCTTTTCGCTGCATCTGCTCTTTTTTCTTTTCCATCTGCCTTATTTTTGCAAGGCTTTCTTTTGACTTTCCGTCTCGTTTTTTCTCTGCTGCAATTTCTTTATCAATTGCTGCGATTCTTGCATTTGAACTCGCTTGAAGAATTTGCCCCACTTGAGCAATAGTATTAGCCACAGCTCCCATAACTGCTTGAGCTTTTTCCATCCCTGTTTCTGCTACTTTTATTTCCTCTGCGGCAGTAGCCCAAGAGGCACCAATCGATAATGCGCCTTGCCCTACTGCAGCCACTAACTCACCTTCAGGACCTAGCTGTTTTAAAGTTTCCATCATAGGAGTTAAAGCTGCTTGTACTCCTTGAATTTTTTGGGAGGTATGCTCCAAAGAATCTAAACCTCCCGCTTCATTTTGGTTTTGAATTATTTCTGCAGTAGTACCTCCTGTTGCTCCAAGAATTTCAGCTGTACGCTGCTCTTTAGTTTTTTCTGTACCTTCTGTTATGCCATTAATAACACCATTTTTTACAGCTAAAGCAAGATCTTTTTGTAGCTGTGCAGCAGGGCCGTCGGGACCGCCTAATTTCATGGCGGCGGCTATACTTGTTCCTATAGCTGAGTCTTCGTATGCTGTTTCTGTGAAAGAGGTATCGCCCTTCTTAGCTGCTTGTTCTTTTAAAAAGGCTTGCTCTTTTGCATGTATAACTCTCATTTCCTTATCAAGAACCGTTAATTTCTGCTGATTCATAACAGCTTCAAGCTTAATCCTAATTAAGGTCATCTGATATTCATTTTCAGCCGCTAGTTTTCTTCTTTCTATTAAATTTAGCCCTTTTTCAGTGGTTTGTGTACCGTCCGCATTAATCCTTATCATCTCCTTTTTAATACCTTGAGCAGCTATTAACTGATCATTAGCATTTAAATCCGAGCGATAGCCTCTACTAGGGTCGGCTCTGTTTGCTGCCGCTATATCCCGTTTGTTTTGTTCTTCTTCTAAGTCTAGCATTTTGTTCTGAGCACTCATCATTTTACTCGTTATATCTAAGAGTGCTTTTTTAGCTGTTTGTTGACGTTGTAAAATGACTAAGTTTTCTGTTTCTACATCCAGACTCTTCTGTAAATGATCGGGCATAGCAGCTGCAAACGCGTCTCGTTCAGCTTCCATCGCCAAAATATTTGAATTAGTATGTTCAGCTCCTTCCTGTATTCCTGCAGCAGTTCTTTTTAATTTTATATCTTGATCCATTCGATCTAGAGTTGCTTGCGCAATTTCTGCTTCTTTCTCGAAGGTAGCGGCTGCTGCACCAGATAAGCCTTCTTTAGTTTTTAATAAGGCTAACTCTGCTTTTAGAGTTGTCATTTTTTGCTTATAGGTAATTTGTTGCTTTTTTTCGTTCTCAAAAGTTTCTGAAACAGTATCTAAATTATTTTGAAGAATTTGCCATAAAGACTCTTCCAACATTAATTTTCCTTTGGAGTTTTCTATGTCCTTTTTAGAAATACCCAATAACTTTAGAGTATCTGCACCCGCTTTTTCCGCAAAAGCTGATAGCTTATCAAAAGTCGAAGCAGCATTATCAGTATCTGCCACATATCCTTTTAGTTCTTTAAAACCCGTAACTATGTCATCAACATCACTAGTATCTTTTATTTTTGCTAGGAATTTGGTCATAGGCTCGTCTAAGCCTTCGATTTCCTTTGCGAGCCCCGCCATTGCAGTATTTGTATCGTTATTATTTTTCTTTAATTGTGCCATAGCTGCATTTAACTGGTTTAAGGTTACATTTCCTTCTTCGAGGTCTTTTAGATTTAATCCTGCCTCTTCCAAAGCTGCACTCATTACCTTAGAACCTTTTGCAAGGTTTTGAACCTGTTCTAATACTTTACTGTCTTTGTTTATCTGGTCTCCGCCTATGCCTTCTGACTTATCTAATTCTGCCTGTACTGCTGCTAATTTTGTATACTCTCCAATCGCTGTATTCATGATATTATTTAATGCGATATATCTATCTGAAATAGTTTTAATTTTAGTGGACTGACCGTCCATAGCTAACTCTACTTCATTTAAATTAGTTTTGAGATCTTCAAAAGCTAGACTTGCATTTTCTGCTGCAGCTTGTAATTTGGTTTCTTCTTCAGATTGCATCGCTTCTTTTAAGGCCTTATACCCTTCCCATAGAAGCATTACGGCCATTATAGCTAATCCAATCCAATTCAAAGCCGCCATTATGGCTGCTCCCATAAATGCTATTCCTGCACCTGCTGCTCTAGCGGCCCCTTTTACCACGCCCATGACTTTTGCCAGCCTACCAAGGCTTGCCGTAGCGGCGGTACTAGCTACATATAGAGCACCCATATCAACTACAAGCTGCTTAATGCCCGCTCTTAGTCCATGGGTTTGAAGAGTATTTACAGCATTAGTTTGAGAATTTCTAATATTAGCTAAATCTAGTGCTAATTTTGCCTTAACTAAGCCTAGATGATCTTTTTTAGACTGTCTTAATGCACTCAAAGAATTCCATGTTGACCTACTAAATAGTCCATTGGATTTTATATTATTAGTCAAGGAGCGCTGATAGGCGGACATAGATCTAACAGAACCTGCTAATCCTGATTTCCATTTTTCGGTTGCTACATTGCCTTTAGCGAGCTCTTCTTTTAGCTCCATTACTTTTTTAGAGCCTTTTCCTGTTACTCCAGTAAGTTTTGCAACATCTACTGCTGCTTTCGCACTTTTAGCAGACCATTCTCCCATTTTTCCAATGAGAGCTCCCATTGCAGGCTGAACCATCTTTCCAGCCGTTGAAGCAAATAAAATCAAAGCACCAACAAGCATTGTCTGACTGCTGGCCATTAGTTTAATTACGGGGCTTAAAGCATTATTTATTAAATTTAAGAAGGATTCAGTTAAGTTAGCAAATGTTGCAGCTAGTTGTGTATAAGGATTTACATCTACATCTCCTAAAGCTGAGAACTTTTTCTCTCCTTCTTCAAGAACTGCGTTCATAAATGCTTGTTGTTTCTCAAATCGTGTTAAATCATCGGCCCCTTTGCCTAAGCTTGCAGCATAAGTTGCTGTAGCATCATCCAGACGAACCATAATTCCTAGTTCATCAAGAAGTTCCGGCTCCATTTTAATGGCACCTTTTGTAATCCTTTGCATCGCATCATTTAAGTCACGACCAAGGGCTTGGCTGGCCATTCGTGCAACCTTTCCTAGTCTTTCTATATAACTAGGATCAAATCCGGCACTAGTAACTTGTGCCGTAGTTCTCATTGCTTCTTCTAGACTTATAGCATTTCCTGTAGCTTTTACAAGATTACTAGACAAAGAATTCATAGCAACACCGGACGCTTGTCCCATTGCTACCAACCCATCTTTTAGCTTTTCTACTTGAGCTGCTCTTGAAAGTGCCCCGAATGCGGCAGTAAGAGCAAAGATATTAGCGGCTAACGTTGCATAAGCCGCAACCAACCCTGAGCTTCCGCCCATGGTTTGATTCATTTTTGAAAAACCTTTTGCGCTAGAGAGGCCTGCCTGGCCTACTCCTTTTTCTGCTTTATGGAACCTACTACGACTTTTTGTGGCTCGATCAGTAGATCGACTAAGATCATCCGTACTTTTAGCCGCTGCGCCCGCTTCTTTAGCAATAACTTTTAAGTTGCCGTCCTTTTCGACTTTAACTTTAAATGTAATACTATTTGCCACTAGACTTTCTCTTTATCTTATCATATTCCCGCTTTAATTGCTCTGCGGATTTTTTGATAGCTCTGGCGTCTAACCACTCTATAATTTCTAGAAGAAAATCGTTGTCTTCCTCCTTTATTCCATAAACATTCATATATAGTTTAAGATTTGTATAATCTTTTCCTATATACCCGATTTCAGGAAATACTCTGTCCCCTAGTCGGTTAAAAATTTGTAAAGCATCAGCTACAAGATCCGGAAAATCTTCCATAGTGGGAGGAATTTTATCTTCCTCTATCTCTAGCCCCATTTGTTCCTGCATCTCGAAGTACCGCTCTGCGGTCATTCCACCATCAAGATTTCGAAACAGCTCCTCCAGTCTTTCTAGGCACTTCTCCTTTTGGCTCGCTACGAAAGTTATCGAGGTCAAAGACTACCTCGTTGAGCCAAGTATCAAATTCAGTTGATTGACTTACAAGTACTTCAGCGTTTTCTTCTGAATACTCAACTTCTTTAGTAGGGTCTTGGTCGTCTATATCAACAAGAATTAAAGTTTCTAAATGCGCCAAAGTAAGTCCTTTCCAATTTTTCACAGTTTTACGTGTAAACTCGGTAACAAATTTTTCATCATCTAGAACTTCTTCTGCCATTCTGGATTTTCTATTAAACTTTGTTGTAGTACACTTTTTACGTATACCTGTTAATTCTTTTCGTGAGAGGTTTGCTATCTCTACTGAGAACCCGTCGAGTCCGGCAAAGTCTATCCACTTTGCTTTACTGTCGACTACTAATTTTTTTAATTCCATAAAATCACATACTCCTATGTTGTGGTATAAGTTATAACGCTAGATAGCGCTGTGGGTCTTTGAGTCATTCGCCAGTTATATTCCTCCCCAAATATACCGCCGGCCGACATCCTGTTTGTAAATGAACAATTAGTAATATTAAAGTCTACTCCATAAAAGGTGCCCTTGGTTCCTGCTTTTAACCTAAAACTAGTATCTGAATCCCAAGTTAATACACTAGTACTTCTTTCATTTAGGTACTTTTGAATACTTCCTCCAAGCACCTGTTTCCCTTGTGTAAAAGCACTGGGATACATTGTTGTGGCTACATTAGTTACTGCTGCCGCACCTTGTAAAGTATCATATCTATTCCATTGTATATCATTCTGCAATTCTACATTTACTCCAATTACAGAACTGGAAACATCATCAGACCCCAGCGTTAGAGTGGCGAGAGTGGGTACGATATAAGTCGAAGTAGTTGCCGCTGGTTCACTACCTGGAATCGTCCCACTAAATTTTGACAGTTTTGCAGCTTCTCCACTTATGCTTAATCTCAGGGGTCTAGATTTATTAATCTCGAAATTCCCATCTTGAATAACACAGTTTTCCAGCTTCCAAACTTGATCCGGAACAGGGTCAGGCAAAGAACCTAACGGAGGGCTTCCCGGATTTGAAATGTACATATCAAATGTTGCAGAATCAAGAAGACGATCAAATAATATTTTATGCTTATCTTCTTGTACTAAATAAAAACTTAAGCTAAACTCTGCAGGGTTTGCTCTATTTATTACAGAACCTTCAAAACTTGATTGGTTATGTAATGTTTTTACTTCATAACTCTTTTCTTGAAAAGTTTGTCCAAACTCAATTTCAGTTACATCTATTTTATAGCGAGTCGGAGTAGTTCCATAGACGACTCGTACTTCGACTTCTTTCTTAAAACTTAGGTTTGGCATTTCGTCTCTTCAATATAAGAAGGGGGCCAAAAAGACCCCCTAATCTTTACCCTATATTATATTTCAAAACACCACAAATGTCAAGAATTATTTTTTAGGGGTTATTATACTCCGATATATTTAAGCGTTACTTCGTCACCTTCACTAACACCTGTACCCAGACCGTGGAAGTTGGTTTCCAAAGAAATCACATCCTCGATAGAGTGGCTAGGTATTTCCAAGTGTGCGGTTGGCATATCGATCTCAAAACGAGGCTTCGTAGTGTCCGTTCCACCCACTTGAAGTTTGATGGCAAACTTGTTAATAACCGTATTAGTATCAGATACAAGATCAGCAAACAAGTCCCGGCTTCTGTTAGTGGCTGCGTCAGAGCTAGCTAAGTAGCACGTGAGGCTTCCAGTAACTGATCGTGTTCCTGTAATGTGCTCGATTGGCTGGTTAACCTTACCGAGTTCTTCTGGTGTCAAATAGCTAATATTATTACTAATGGTTACGTTTCCGCCTGTGATTGCCACAGAGTAGGATGTTTCATAGCTATCTGAATTTCCTGCCGCATTAGTGAACGTTGTATCCGCCTTAAATGCAGTCTCAGGAGCTAACGTTAAGTTAGTTAGTCGATTACGGATAAAGTTAGAAGTACTCGTACTTGCTTCATCAATAGCCGCCCACCAAGTAGCTTCTGCGTTAGTTGCACTGGTTGACATATAGAACCGATCACTATCATTAGTATCGATCCATATTGCTCCAGCAGCACTTGGATTTGGATAAGTATCTTGAGCTGTAAATTGTCCTGCACCTAACCCTGTTGGAACTTCTTTAATTTGTCCCGCCATTCCTGACCAGTTAATTGTTGCAATACCATCAATATCAAAATCAATGGATGCTTCATTAACAACGGCATTCTCTAGCTTATAGATCAATCGACCAGCACTTCTGTCACTAAATACATAGTAAAGATCGAAAGTAGCAAGAGATGCACGGCTAGAGTCATAGAAATTAATGTCCATGTCTGTAGCATCAGAAGTAAAGGATTCAGAAGTTACTGTAAGAACTAACTCATCTCCGCTACCGTCGCCTCCCATAAGCTCGTCGCCAATGGTAATGCTTTGTCCAGTCTCAAACTTAGTTCCTCTTTCTGTAACTGTTACGGTTGCAGTCTTATTAGAGTCTACAACAACTTGTACAACTGCGTTTGTTCCACCTTGCTGAGTACCCCCTGTTACTGTTGCACTTGCATCGGCATCAGCACCAACAGTAGGGACAGCAATATTATATGTTCCAGCTGCTCTATCTCCAGAATCCGCATCTGTTGCACCACTTGCAATTACAACTGAAGATATGGCACCTCCACCGGAACCATGCTTGAATTTACCCGTAGTAGGTTGATAAGCATTTTGTCCTGCCATTGCAACCCAAAGAGCTTCTTCTACTGCGTGATGATGCGTTGCAGTACTGTCTGCTATTCCTTTAATTGAGCCGGTTCCTGTCAGCGAGCTTCCAGAATTTCCTGCTGATTTAAAAGGACGAACATAGGTACTAAAAGACCATTCGGCAGCAGATAGAGAGTCAGTAAACATTTTACGACCTCTACGTGATCTACCAGAGGCATCTTCCATTTCATTCAATGTTATTTCTGATGCATTCGTTGCTTGAGAAAAACTAAATCCATCAAGCACGGGAATAGACCAGAGACGCCCATCCTTTGCCATGTAAAGACGTGAGTCTCTACTAAAATGTAAATATTCGGCCATAGTTATCTCCCACTATGAACTTGAAAAGCCTGATCGTGAATGTTTATTCGTGTCAGAATTTTCTTAGTAACGAACCTCTATTAGCATTTCGCCTACTCCTAGAGGTTCAAGTACACCTTCGTCAGTATCAATACTGATGACGGTAATCTGTTGAGTATGAAAAACATTATTTAGTTTATCCGTATACTCTAATCTTGAATTATCTTCAATAACTGTTTCAACATCTTCCATTAGTTCATTTAATGCTTCTTGAGCATCCTCTTCCTGAACATAACATCGAATTGTTACTGAAAGAAATCTGTCCCGTACTCCTGCGGTTCTGTATTCGCGTGTTTCACTTCCTGCATTTAGATGGAGTGCAGGGAATTCATCTACTTCGTCCCAAAATTTTAATGTCGGGTGAACATTTTCCCCCACATCAGTCAAAAAAGCTCCTTGACCATTTATTGTTTTTAATTTAGTAACAAGACCGTCAACAATTCGTTTCCTTCTTGAAGCGTATGTTCTTGCGGTCATTACTGTCTCCTAGTATATATTCTGCCTAAACCGAATCCTATCACAATTTCTCGTATTGACTGATCTATTAGAGGCCTAGGATCTCTTTCTGGGTCTGCAAAGCGAGTTCCGCTTGTACTTTCATAAGGCCCATACCTTTCTTTCATATATGTATAGCCAATACTTGGAAACCCCTGAGCTGTTTGTGTTACATCTATAGCTCTTACACTTTGTGCAAATCGTCCCGTTCTATTTTCAAGTCTGGGTGAGCCCATATTTTTTGCTACTACATTTGGTAGTTGATTGTTTAAAACACCTAATATATTTACTAAAGCCATTCTTGGTCGTTGGGGCTTTCTTTCTTTTTTTCTTCTACCTGCTGTTATAGCAAGCTTGCCTTTTAAATCAATTCCAGAACTTTTTTTCGTTTTTACTTTTCCTAAGGTCTCTGTTTGCGCTGCTTTTTGAGCCCTTTTAATTTTTGTATTTTCAGTAGTTACTTTTACGTTTTTAAGACGTTTAAAATCTTTTGCAACTTCTTTAATAATTAATTTTCTGTTTCTTTCTTCTATTGAGTCAGAGCTTTTTATTTTTCCAAGATCAATTTTTTCAACAGTTTTATTACACGCAGCTATAAACTCATTTTTTAAATTTTTAACAGTAACACCTTCTCTAGCGTTTCCTGCTCTGTCTTCTAATTGAATTACAAATCCTTCACCATCGTCAGCTCTTATAACAGATAAATTAAATCCTAATTTTTTAAGTCTAGTTTGTAAGGCTCTAGAGCTTTTAATTCCGCTCTTTGCTAGTTCGTCTTTATTTGCTTCGAATGCTTGATCCCAGCATTGTTTTAATGCTGTTTCTGCTATACCTGCACCGTGCTCGTGACCTGCTTCAACAACACTTCCAAATTCTTTAGCTAGACCTTTATCCGCTTTATCTCTAAAACCTTTTGTTCTTTCTTTTCCTGTTTTTTCGCTTCTATATGCGCCCCTTCCTGCAAAATAATCTTGAATTTCTTGGAACATAGCGTTCATAGATGTATAATAAGATGATTTAATCTTTTGAAATACATCATCATCGTGTGGAACAACTATTCCTTTTTCACGTAAGTATTCCATTCTTGGGCTTAGTTTTAAATCAACATCTGTTGAAGTAGTAAACTCGAAAATTACTCCACCCTTTCCTAGCCCTTTTCCGCCTAATGCTTTTATTTCTTCTGTAAGAATCTTTCCATACTTAAAGCACCGCCTATTCATAAATTCTTTGTCTTTTTTAGTTAGCTTCCACCCATCTGACACATAGGGTTTTTGAGCTTTTAACAAAGTATTATATAGCTGTGTTGGAGTAAACTTAAAAGTATGTGGCTCTAAATTTAACGTCTGTCTTAAAATACCCGAACTTGGTAATTCATTAATTGTTTCTACTAAATCTCCTAGAAATAATTTTAACCCAGAAGCTGACATTAAAAGTTCTTATATAAGTCTAAGACTCTCTTGATGTGGTCTGGAAAAGCAACATTATCTCGTTGTGAAGAACTTGAAGCATTTTGTATACTAGCTCCCTGTATTGTTCTTCGCTCTTTGTGTTCGTCTTTCAAGTAGTAAGTAATTAAATCAATTACTGCCAGCTTTAAATCGTCTGGTATAGCACTATATCCTGCAGTATATACTACTTTAACCGCATCTACTCCTTGAGCCCAGTTTCGGTAGCTGCCAGAATTAGTACGAAAAACACTATCTGTCTTTTTGTCTAAAGCGTATTCATACGCTCCAGTTGTTAATGTAACATATGCCGAACTATAAGATTGTCGTTCTTGAACGCTTACAATAGCATTAACAGGGCTCTCAGTAAGTTGTACAATATAAGTGCCCCAGTCAATACTAAAAGTTTCGGTTTTGTTACTTGAATAAAAATCTACAAAACTGTTTCCACAATAAGTCTTTACTAATTGGCTTACAGAAGGTATTAAAGCATTAATTCTTAAGTCCTCTTTTGGAGTACTCAAGCCTTCTGCTTCTTTATAACTAGCTAATGTTATTAAATCTGCCATAAGTCAATTAATAAAAACTTAGGGGAGGAGAACCTCCCCCAGTTTCCATGATTACTGAAAGTAATCAAAATGCTATTAAGCGTTAGCTGCGTAGGTTAAGGTATGAGCACCTGAAGTACCTTCAAGTGACTTAAATCCTAATGCCTGGCTAGCGACCAGAACATTACGCTGCTTACCAACTTCGTAGTCAGTTTCAATGCTAACACCCTTGAGCCTTCCAACAACATAGCGGCTAGTGTTTATAATAGCAGCTGCGGTACTTTGGTTAGCAGCAACCATTTCCGCGGAAACAATAAGTGGCGAACCAAATATAGTACCCATCATGCCGTTGATATTAGTGGCCATATCAGAGCCAGCCTTATCTACAGTCACAAACTTTCCGTCCTGTGCAAGTAGATCATAGTAGGCATCGATAGTAACAACGTAAACAATATCAGCAGGATTAACTGCATATTTGCCCATTGCTGCACGACCAACTTCAAGCATAGTGTCTGCGAATGCAGGTGCACCGTCTTGTTGTGCAGTACAAGCTGCTGTAGATGCTTGTAGCCCGCTGCCTTTATCGTTTCCGTCTCCGCCTGCAATACCAGCAGTAGGTCCACTAGTACCGAGAAGAATCATCTTATCGATTGCTATAGCGTGCGAACGTGCAAGAGCAGAAGTAAGCATTGGTAGGAATGAAACCAAAGAAGTCTCATCTATATTGTTATCAATATAGGTACCAGCTGCCAATCGCTCGGTTTGTAAGACATTATTAGTAATGTCATAATCACCATCAGTTCCGCCATTATCAATACGCTGAGACGTAGTATCAACGCTAAAAGCTGTACCGAAAGTTGCAGCTGCAACGTCTGCCGCGAAAGGCATAACTGTTGCTCCTGAAGTTACAGGAATTTCACGGAACAAGGGAAGAAGCTTAGTTTCAAGCGCAACTTCTGTTTCAAACTGCTGACTTACAGTAACATCAACGTTACCAGAGGAAGTTCTTGTACCAAAATCTACACCTGCCTTCTCAAAGACTTCCTTGCCAAGGTCAGTATCCCAACCTTTCTTGGTGATTGCTCCGTAGATTTTTGCCTCCAGAGCTTGCTTTGCAAAGTCTTCTTTGCTCTGAGAACCAAACTCAAACTTACGGCTACGCATAGCTTCGAGTTCGTCAGCCTTCTCTTTAACGTCGGCTTCGTACTTCTTAACAAGCTCATTGATTTCTTCAGCTTTTGCAGCTTCGAATTCTTTTTGCATGTCTTGTACAAGACGGTCAGCTCCTGACTCTACGCCAGTTTTGATAGCCGTCTTGACTTCTTCGTCCTGCTGAGCCTTGGCTTCTGCTTCCGCAGCAGCTTTCTCTTCAGCTTCTTTTTGTACAGCCTCATCGGCTGCTTTTTGCTCGGCTTGCTTCATTGCAATTTTAGCAGCAGTTTCCTCAGCTACTTTTTTAGCAAAAGCTTCCAAGTCAACGGGTTGTTGTGTCTCTTCAGACATCGTTATCTCCTTTTGGACTTGCGCCCCGTCACTATTAGTGAAAGTTTTTTTGAAATCTTCGTACTCCTCCATGGAGTCGAAGGACTTCGCCAGTGAAAAAGTAGCTGTTTGGTTACAAGGTACAGATACTACTGATACCTCAAACAACTCAGCGTCCTTTATTCTTAATCCGTCGGTTTCCTCTATATAATCAGCATCCTTGACTCGGAAACCAACAGAAAAGGCTCCAAGGACACCGTCTTTAACTAGTTCGGCTACATCTTTAGCCGCCTTACTAATTTTTGCCGTTAACTCAAGACCTCCATCAGTAGCTTTTACTTTAGTAGCTCTACCAATCGGTCTATTGTAATCATGATTGAAAAGAATTATAGGGTTCTTCTCGAAGTTATTTAACCCACCTTTAGTCCACGCATCCGCTGAAATAGAATCACCCGCGCGATCAAAATCAGTTGTACTGGCCATACCTCTGATTTTAATACTGCCATCCTCATCAGTATGAGACTTAAAAGTAGAGGTTAAATTAAATACTTTTTCCATTCTCTCCTCCCGAGCCCTCCTTTTTAGGTTTAGGGGCCGCTTTAGCTTGTGGTTTCAGGCTGTTCGTTTCTGGAAAAACAGACTTCATTTGCTTTATGATGCCTTCCCATGTGCCTAACCAAACCTCATCATCAAAGTAGGACTCTTCCATCCATTTGGTTTTCAGTGCGTCCTCCTTGCTTATAAGATACCCTTGCTTAACAGAAGTTTCTGCAAAGTATTTCAAGGCTAACATCCTATGCTTTTCATGTAGTGGTTTTTTCTTTTCTGTCATTCTTCTGACTCCTCAACAGGTCTTCCGCCTTCGTCGGGGTTAGCCGCACTTCCAGCAATATTTGCAGGGACTCTGACATCGTCCTGCCCCTCTAACATTTCGAAACCTAGTTGTTCTCTGGCTTCATTTACGCTTATAATTCCACCATTTACTAGGGAAGTATAATACTGCGATTGATCACGTAGTTCAGGCTGTAGAGCAGGAATATTAGTGATATCTTCCTTTATACTAAAACCAAAAAACCTTTCCAACGCAAAGTTAACTTTTCTTACTATAGGTAATATAGTTTCTAAGTAGTACATCCTCATGTTTGGACGTATGTTAGCATTATTACCAGAATCTAATAAAATTGGAGGCACGCCTAATGCCTTCAATATAATTTTTTCATTTTCAGCTATAGAACTCTGGAAATCTAAATCTCTAAAGTTAACATTTGAAATGGCATCTATTTCTATACCACCATCGAGAATTAAAGGTCTTCTACCTCCTGCTGTAGGCTGGTATCTTACTTGCCAGGATTGTAACATTCTTTCTTTGATCTTCTCGGACAAAGTATTAGGGCTTTTTAAAACGAGTCCTGGCACAGCCCCATTTTTAAAGAAATTATCTTGAAACTGCCGCATATTTGCCATTAGAGACATAGTACGAACAGCAGGTTTTAATCTTGAAACTCCTCTGTATATATCATGAAAAGAATTTTCTTTTATATGTATAATTTCATTAGGAGAATAGTCTACTTCAGCATATGTATACCTGTCAATGAAAGTTTTTGCGTCTGCGTGTATTGTAACGTCGCTAGCAGGGATGTGGTAAAAGTGAGCTCCATCATAATAAATAAAAATATTGCCATCAAGAATATAATCAGTAATTAAGTTACGCTTGAAAGAGCTAATATCTTGAAATAAGTTGGGTTCTTCATTTATAAGTTTATGAACTTTTGATCTTTTTATACCCTTTATAACTCCAGACATTCCAATAGACTGTACTACTGCGGGTATTTCTGCGCAGTCATCAACAACCATATTTACTGCGCGATTAACAATCTCTAAAGTTTCGTAATAATTTTCATACCGCTGAGTATGCTCACGAGATGACTGTGATGTTCCACCAAAATATTCCTGAACAGGATTTAGTTTTTCATAAATATCCTCTTCTTTTCGGCCTAAGAACCTGTCATACCATGCCATGTTTTTCTCTTTGTATCTCTACCCAGCGTTTTTGTTTATGTACTGTTCCTAAACCAGGGTCTCTACCGTATACTTTATGAAGTTGTCGGTGATGATTATGACATAGAGTAACAGTGTGTACATATAGCTCGTCGTGATGTTCCTCTATAAAGTCTTCTCGGATTGCGAGAATATACTTTGGATCTAGTTTGTTTTCTCGAAGCCACTTATGTACTAAAGGGGCTAAGGTGTAATAATGGTGAAAATCAAGTTGTGTGTTTGCCCCGCAAATATAGCATTCTGATCCTTTCTCGTACTTATTCTTCGCTTTGTCTCGGATATATTTTACTATATCACGTTTCAGTTCAGCCATCGGGTTTTTGATTTTCTAATTTTCAGTAAGAGAATTATATCTAGTTTGAGGTACTATGTCAATAACTATTTTTGACCAGGTGTCCTAAAAACTTGTTGCTGAAGTCTCAAATGAGTATAATGCATACCGTAACGCGTCGGCCATGTGAGATGCGTAATTGTGTTTCGGTTTCTCTTTCATTAGGTTAGGATTGGGGTCCCATTGGTATTGGTCCAACGCAGATAATGTTTCTTTACATCGCTGATCAACAAGTAATTTATCATTGTCCACTATTCCTGCTACCTGTGCAATTCCATCTAAAACTGATTTCTTTGCGTTAATAGTTGATATGTCATAGTTCTGAGCAAAATCGAAACGGGTCTGCTGCGCAGCGGAATCAATATAAATATAGTCTATATTCCATTTGTCAATCATGCCTTGTATTTCCTTGGCATGCTTCTCCGTAGTTTGCTCCGCATCAAGGTACTCATCTACTAAGTAGAACTGCTGTTCGTCCCAGTCGTAGGCGATTACACAAAAAGCCGTCGGATCTCTGTAACCCACATCGAGTCCGGCAAATACGTCCATTTTTGATACATCGATTTCTTCAAAGTTTCCGATACACTCTTCGTGGTTGAAAGTCCAGATTTGACCTTCGTAAGTATTAAAGTCCGCTTCGTATTCTTGTCTAAATTCGGCCTCGGACATAGACTTTCTAGCTTCCGCAATATCCATTTCAGACATGCGCGGATTATCCTTATAAGTAGCCCTAATAGAAGCCCATTCCGAGAAGTCATCTTGAAATCCCCTATAGAAAAACTCTGAAAACCAGTTATTCTTTCCTCTAGGCGTACTTATAAAGATAGCCTTTGAATTGTCTTTATCGAGTGTTGGTCGCAGAGCTACATTAAAAGCATCCCTCCCATCAGCCAGAGCTGCCTCATCAAATATAATAAGATCATAGGAGCGGCCAACACAACTATCCACTTGATTAACACTTCCCATTCGGATCGTGGACCCATTAGTTAACTCTATTACTTTATCCTTAGCATTGTCTTTTGCAACTTCTAAATCGAAATGCTTTATCAGATTTCTCTGTAAATCAAAAGAAATCTGAGACAAGGCATAGTTAGGGGACATTATGAGTATGTTTGAGTTGGGCACTAATGATACCAGCTGCCCTATTATATTTGCGATGTAGGTTTTACCCTGCCTTCTCGAAACAGCCGCACATACAAAACGGTATTTCGGATTGTTGATCGCGTTGATAATCGCCACCTGCGAAGCAAGTGGCGTTACGCCGAGTAGTTCCAAATATGGATCTACTGGTAATTTGAGAAACCTTGTCTCAGATTGTAAGTCTAATAGTTGGTCGGATATTACATCCTTCCTACTAATTTCAATCGCCATGTTAACCTCTAATGGTCAGTTTTTCCTTTACTAGTTCCAGCATATAAGCCAAACCATGCAGCACCAGCACCTACTATTATTGAAATAAGTCCTGATTGCTCTAAGCTAGGTTCTGGTAGTGCCATGAACCACATGGTGCTGTAGTAGAGTAGGAAAATATAAACACTTAAAAACAAGCGTGGAAAGATTCTCCAGCTATCTACAGCTTGTGCCATAAATATAAACTTTTGCCAAGGGTTACGAGTTTCCATGTCTTCTAACTCGCGAATCCTATCTTTTAAAGCAGACTGTTCTTGGAGAAGCTCCATAAATTTACTGAGGTCTAATTCTACCTCGTTTCTGGACATATCTCCTTGGAATCTATCCATATCACTCATACTTTACGTTCTCCTTCCATATAGCAGTTACGGCTATACGTTTTGCTTTGGGCTTGCTCAGCCCAGTCTAATTCTTGGATTAGACGTGTGTACCACTGTTTATCATAATCCTTAGAAGCCTTATCGCGATCTTCCGCTAGTTGCTCCTTGCGCATTAAGATATAGTTACTTTTTCTTCTTGCCACGCTTTTTCTTCTTTTTCTTAGGCTTTCCATACCCAACCCACTTAGGCATGGCTACACCGACAAGGGATACATAGACACACTTCACACATAAGACTCTCCTATACTCTGGTGGCCACCATTATCAGCCACACGATTATCATTGTTAAAGCCCAAAGAGAAAATCCTCCAATACCATACTGAATCCACTTTTTGAACTGCCTACGCCTTGCACGTAAACGTGCTACCTCTTTTGCATGAGCTATTCGAGAATCTTCCATACGTTGTTTAATTGACGTATATAAGTCTCCTTGACCCTGCATTAAACAAATGTCTTTTAACTGTCGATCAAAGTTCTCTAACTGGCGCTTTGCACTTTCCATGTCCAAAGCTTCTTTGTACGACATCCTACCAGCTTTTTTTCTTTCTACATCCCTATATTTTTCGCTTGACTCTGCCCATTTACCTACGATGGATTGTAGGTCACTTGCATGACCTGCGGATTGTTTGATCGTATTGATTCCGTCGTTCAGTGCTTTCAGCGCACTTAGAACGGCTGCTACCTCTCCAATCACGATATGTTCTCTTAACTTTCAGCATCAAAAGTTTCCCTGTGTTATTACTATAGATACCATATAGCCTAGGACTCCGAATCCGAATAATAACGCTAACACTATGATTCCCGCTTCAAAGGCTTTACGTTTCTGTCTTCGGGCTTTTGCAGCTTCTTCCAATCTTCTTTTTCTGACTTGCCCTCTGATTTCTATTAACTGGCTCCAAGCCTGTCCACCTAATGTATAAATGATGAACTCTCGGAGTTCTTTCTCAATTTCATCTGCTTTGCGTTTTGCAGCAAAGGTCTGTAGTGCTTCTTCTTCTACAGATATTATTTGTCCTTTCTTTTTCTGGTTGTGCGCACCCCGAGCGGCATCTATGCCACCCCAAAGTTTGCCGATATCCCCCGCCATATCATGCAGGTCTTTTCCAACTTGAATACCTTTTTTAACAGCACTAAAAGCTGCCACCGCAGCTGTGATTGGCTCCACACATTATCTCTCCGTCCTCGGGGGACGTCGACTACCCGTTAAGTAGTGTAAGTATAATACTTCCTAAAAAGACTATCACAGTTCCTGTTGCTCCCAACAACATAAACTGTAGTCTGTCCATCTTTTTCTCTATATCCTCTAGACGACCAAAGATAGTTTTCCATCTCTCCTCACATTGAGCTTCATGGGTTGAAAAACGTGTGTATAATTCATTAAGATCAGGCTGTTCCATTATTTAAGAGTTTATCCATTAACTTGCCATAGTTACCCTGACCGAATGGTACTCCCTCATTAATCTGAACATTTGTCTGATTTTTAATATTGGAAGCGGATGCCTTTTCTAACTCTGCTTGAGCTTTTATCTCATCCATACGCATTTTGTGAGCCAGTTGTAGTAAGTCAGCTAAGTCCTTGCTGGAATACACACCGCTTTCCTGTGCTTCTTCAAGCTTCGAATTAATCATCTCATCCAATAAGGATCCGATGTTATTTTTATTTCGATACCCCGTATCGAGGTAAACAGTGTCGATATACTTTTTAACTTCTCGTCGATTTAGTATATCCACAACCTTCTTTTCATCAACCATTAGATCTTGGCATACTCCCTTAATATTACCAAGAGTCAGGTACGAGTTCGCTACTTCAAGTCCTTCCGGAGAAATTGTTGTTACTTCTTTAGCCATGAGAGAATTATACTCAAAAGAGGATGTAATGTCAAGAAAAATTTTTCTATGATGGTTTGTCTGGCCAGACTATATCGTCTAGCCTTGTTGCACTTTCGTTATTTGAAGGAACGTCCCTTAAAGCTGTACGATATTCAGCCCACTCTGCTTTCTTTGAGTCTGATAAAGGACTGTCTGGAAGTTGTGTCCAGTCTGTTCGAAGAATTGTCCAGTCTCTATCTGCTCTGACTTTTTCCCAAAAAGCGGTGGAATTAAATTCCCAAGTCTCATTACTTTTCCATGTATAGTAGTCCCCTTTCCATTCTCTAGTCTTCCACGCCCCGTCCTTATAATATTTGGTTTGTTGGTACTCTACAGGATTTGGTACTTCAGATGTCATGTGAACAATACTTCGTCCTGAGTTGTTCTCATCAACTCCTTCATCTGGAGGCGTAGCTCCAGGAACATACATTCCTATAATCTCTCCCGTATTGTTATCAACTATTGATACTTGATAAATTGTCATATAGTGTCTCCTATTATTATTTCTCCCCAATTACTCATTGCCCAGGTCGAAGTATTATTACTTCCCCAACTAAAAATCCCGTACCCGCTCCAGTATATGTCAGTAGTATTTTGTTTATAATCATACCCTTGACGAATATCCACTGGACCTATTGTATAATAAGCGGATTGATTCATAAGGCAATATGTTGAGTCTGTTCTTGCGTTATATATTAAGTTAGCGGGTTGTTGAGGAGTATAGCTTCCTGGTAATGAATTAAATCCTTTCGTAGCTTTTATATCAAGCCCTGAAAGTGTAGTTCTAGAATCATATTGTGTATTTCCACTACTATCTTTTACTAATAACCCATAGTCTGTTCCATTAGCGCTCCCCGCAGTATTTGTTTGGGGGCGTAAAAGAACATATTGCTGAGAACTGCCTCTTACAATGGGCGTCGTAGTTCTAAAATCTGTATAAATTAGTCCGTATCCTGCAGAAGGCCTTGCCATAACTATATCTCCTGCGGAATAGCTAGGATATGTATTTCCAGCGGTAACTGCAGTTGTTGAAGTATGAACTACCGTAAGAAAGCGCAAGCTGTTAATATCCGAGTTAATGACAAACCCGTCCCAGTTTCCTACAGCTGTTGCATTGACTTTTAATCCGTATGACATTTTAGTACCTAAAAACTATATAGTTATATGGCCGTGAAACTCCGGCCGTTGTAATATGTTTAACTCTCCAAGCAAAATGCCCGTTAAGCCCAGAACTATGCCTTTCAATTACCCAGAGAGGAGAAGTTGTATTAGTTCCGCTATAAGTATCTATAATGGTTATTCCTGTTCGCTCTGAGATACCATCTGCATGAGGAACTCCAACCATCTCATAGTAGTTGGAAAATGTATTATTAGCTAGTGGTGTTGATATGGTTGCGGAGCCTATTAGATTTCCCATCTTTCGTCCGTCTCCAAATAAAACCTTTCCACTAGCATCATATATTCGTAATCCATATGTTCCGCTTGTGCCTCCACCACCAGAGCCCCCACTTCCACCCCCAGGATCTGCGCTAGTTGTTACTACAAGGCTGTCTGAATCTTCGGCTATTGTCAGAGTTCCTGTAGTTGAGGAGCTGTAACTAGAAGGACCCGTCATTTTAAAGTCTACAGACCATCCATTTTGTATAGTTGCTGAAGAAGTTTGCCAACTAGCATCTTGTGCTACCCCTGAACCATTTTTTCGCTTAAAAGAACCATTACTTACAGATACGGAGGGTTGAAAAGTTGTAGGATCACAAGTAATTGTACCAGAGTTTCGTACAACGTCAAAATTTAAACTTGTTGTAGTTACATTGTCTCCTAGACTAAGACCGCTTACGGTTCCTGTCGGTTCTTCAACCGTGAACTGTAAAGCAGTGGTAGACAGCCTTTGCTCCGATCCATAAAAGTCATTTCCGCCAGGACTATCTGCCGCATTGAAATGAGTGAGATAAACATAGTAAGTTCCTGTAGGCATATTTGAACCAACAGTTAAAACTGTACTAGTATCTGTTGTTTTAATTCTGCCTAGTTGGTTACTTGAACTATCCCAGCCTCCTCCGGTGTAGGAAGTTGGGTTTATAAGGGACCCGCCCGACGCTTGGTTAAATATCGCAAAGTACAGTCTATTATCATTACTACCACTAGCTGCTAATAACCCGCCTAGGCCTGATACGCTAAAAGTAATAGTGTCTCCCTGATCTACCGTGATAGCAGAGGTGCCTCCATTCATTTGAGGAGACCCTACGACTCTATTAACTCTTATTTTTTGTGAATACTTTTTTCCGCTTCCTGAAGAATGAACTGTAGTTCCGAACCAATACCAATAGAACTCTTCATCGTCGGTCGCACTAGTAATAGTATATTCCCAACTACTTGGGCTGTTCTGGTTTGTAGTTCCTGCAGTAAATTCGTCAGGATCAGGATCTGTATCCGCAACGTTTGTATTATTATAACTAACGCTGGCACCATCAGGGGACGGCTCACTCACAACAAATTTAACAGTATCTCCTGTTTTTGCATATATTGTATTATCAGGAGCATAAGTGCTGTTCCTTACTAATAAGGGGTAATGCCCTGATACGCCGGTCTGGGCTTCCGCCAAATCAAAAGTAACTGTATAAGTAGTAGCCATGAAAAAAATTATACTAAAAATGACATTGAATGTCAAGAACAATTTTTAAAGGTGTTTTCAAAAAACCCAAAGTTGTACGTGAGGGGGTGCCCCGCCGCGCGACCTCATGTCAAGTCTCGAAACCGCCCCTAACCTATTGATTTATAAGGATATTTTTATTTTGTGAATATTACCAAACATTTCCATTATATCTCCATGATTGGGGCTTGACTTTTTCGGATTCCTGTGATACAATACGCACATATTAAATAAATAAATAAGGAAATAATATGGCTTTAATAATTATGATTCTCGTTCTCGCCTTCGTTGGAAATTTCTTCGCGATTGGCGTGGCTGTAATTATGGGCGCGCATATATGGGCGGCATTTTTTGCTCTCGCTACATTCGGATGCGTTCGCGCTCTGTTCGCGCTTCGAGGCGTTGGCAACGCGTGATTTTGGTAATAATACCAATGTCGCAAATGGGCAAAAAAATGTCGCTTTTAGGGTTGACATTTGGGAAAAAACCCTGTAAAATAGGCACTATGAAAATGAAAAATAAAACATTAACTACTTGGCTCATTCGGGCTTACATGCTCTACTCTGTGACTGCTGACATCATCGTCATCGGTGGCATTGTTTGGCTAATCTTAAACTAATCAGGAGACTAATATGTCTAGCTATACTGAAAAAATGGTCGCTCAAATGATGGATTCGGCTCCCATCACTAGGACTGTCGCGGATTCTCTCGCGTCAGAATTTGGGTTGTCGGTTCGTTCCGTCATCTCTAAGGCTGTGCTTCTCGGCCTGTACCAGAAGCCAGAAGCAAAAACTGCTTCTGCAAAATCCACCAAAAAAGAATTGGTGGAAGCTATCGAGAAAGCCCTACAGGGTGAATCTCTCGATGGCTTAGAGGGTGCGACCACTCGCTCCCTGTCTGCCTTGCTCATGAGCATATCATGAGCTTGGTGGCTCGCCTCGGATGGATGGGCGCGGCTTGCATGGCCGCCGCTCCATTCGTCATTGATACGCCAGAGGGTAAACTGTTGGCTATCACTGGCTTGGCTTTGCTAATGTTACAGGCTATTGAATCCCGACTCTGGAATTTGGTTGCTTTAAATTCACTAGGAATAATAGGATACTTTTATGCTTTTTATTTTTGATTTAGATGGGACGGTTATAGACTCATCCCATCGACAAATAACCCGCGCGGATGGTTCGCTTGATCTCGCGCATTGGGTGCGAAATAACACACCCGAAAAAATCGCCGCTGATACGCTTTTACCGTTGGCGGCATCATGGAAAACTATTAACCGAAAGCGCGACCAAATCGCAATAATGACGGCTAGGGTTATCGGAAAAAATGATCTTAAATTTTTGCGGGATAATGGCTTAGAATATGATTATATTTATAGCCGCGCATTTGGTGACACTACACCGGATGACATCTTAAAAAAGCGCATGATTTTCCGATTACGGTTTGATATGAAAAAATCGCTTAACTGGCTACGTCATAATAGCTACATGTTTGACGATAACAATAGCGTTCGCAAATGCTTGACTGGTTTGGGTATTCGATGCTATAATCCCACTAATTATAACGAGGTAAGAAAAAATGCTTAAATCTACGGACACTCCAAACGCGATAGACGGCTCACCGTTTGACGATTTTGGTTTTAACTACTTATGGCGGTTGCATGGTATGGGCGTTCACGTTCCCGCTTTTCGCGGAATGTGCGTCATAAAAAACGGTTTCGCCAAATACTGTCGTTCTGGCGGTTTCTCTGGCGTTGAATCTCGCATCATCGAAACGCTACGCAATATCGAGGAATGTCACGGCTTGCCCTCTGGCGTATTACGAGCGGAATTACTCGCGCTCACTACTGGCTCATTTGATGAGACATTATCTAGCGAACAATTTTTCCACAAGAAAAATAAATCATGGCGGCTTGCCGGATTATTCCGCGATTTAAAACTAAAAAATCAAAAGCCGGTTGGCGGTCATTCTGAATTTTTCAATATGCCCGAAAAAATGGCAAAAGCAAAATTTGCAAATGCCCAAAGACAGGCAAATAAAAAATTTGGTTTAGAAATCGTAAATTGGAAACGAAAAACCGGAATTCACGGTTGCCCTCTACCGCTAGAAAATCCTGAAGAAAAAGGCTATGCACTATGAAAAAATTACAAGCACAACTCAACCAAATCGCGGAAGCAAATAAAAAGAAAATCGCGGTTGTTTTAGAGGGACGCGATACTGCCGGAAAATCTAGCACAATTCGCGCGGTTACTGAATATTTAAATCCGCAATGGTATAGCATTGTCCCATCCACTAAGCCATCGGTTTCGGCAATGGCGAATTGGTGGCAATGGTGGAACGGGAAAATGCCCGCGCAAGGTCAAATCGTTTTCTACGATAGGAGCTGGTATTCTCGCGCGATGGTTCAACAAATGAATGGCTGGTGCTCTCAAAACCAATACAAACAATTTTTAGATAGATATGAATATTGGGAAAATGAGGTTCAGCATGATGTTACTTTTATTAAATTCTGGCTCTCGATTTCTGAGGCGGAACAGCGCAAGCGAATACAGGCACGGAAAATTTCACCACTCACATATTGGAAATTTTCCGAGAATGACGAAAATGCGCTTTCCCATTATGACAGAATGACGCTTCTGAAAGAAAAGGTTGTCGGCGAGGATTGGCACGTTGTCAATTACAACGACAAGCAAAAAGGAATCGAGCGA
>Ga0310344_10000762_pt1 | contig 25000 bp, 32 predicted proteins | sample HC15DNA20200_MG_FD_203801 | JGI IMG/M metagenome (GOLD analysis project Ga0310344, IMG submission 203801) | Marine microbial communities from station ALOHA, North Pacific Subtropical Gyre - HC15-DNA-20-200_MG | ecosystem: Environmental > Aquatic > Marine > Oceanic | place: Pacific Ocean: North...
GACCCCACCTTTTGTGCAGAGAATGTTCTCTGCCAATACCCCTGGGAGAATATTTCCGCAGCAGTAACAGCTAGTATTACCGCAATTGCTGATTGAATACTGAAGCTACTACTAGAGGTCATTCCTCCGTAGGAGCTTAACTCTAGAAGCTGTTGGGGACCATTTTTAAAAAACCAAAAAATTAATAATACAAGAAGTATGGTAATTATAACTAGTCCTTGAAGGACGTCTGTCCGCAGAGAAGCTTTGAAACCTCCCACAAAAAGATAAACTAAAGTTGTAGTTCCTATAAGGATCGAGACCACCAATCCCGAAATAGAAAAAAGAGTTTCAACAAACAATCCTATAGACGCAAACTCAGCAACAAGGAATGCGCCCATGTATATTGTTGCGACAACAGAGGTTAATATCTGTGCAGACCGCCCATGTTTTAATGCTATAAATTCTGCCAATGTTGTGCCGTTTGGGATAAGCGTAGAAATTTTTGGTCCTACAAAGTACAATAGAGCAAAAGGTGTGGCAGCAGAAAGAGCATAGCCGTATACATCTGGACCCAGACCATACCACCCAACTTCAGCTGGAGATGTTAATATCCAAATCCCCATCCCACTTGCAAAAAAACTCAAAGATAGTGTAAGAGTTTTCTGAGAACCTGTTAAGACAAAGAACTCTTTATTAGAACCTACCGAAAGCTTTGAGGTTAAAAACAAAAAACTTATAAGAACGCTAATTATTATGATGTAATCCAAGACACCCTCTCCTTATCTGAGCAGTTGTGGCGAGAGTATAAATTTCCTGTTTAGCATTACCTAAAGGGTATAACGGTCGATTTACATCCTCTCAGCCTTCTAAAGCTCCCGTAAACACTATTATACCTTAATTATTATTTGAACTAAACGATAAGGCAAGAATACTAGTAGTCTGTTCCAGTAATGATAGTCGATCGAAATATAGATAAAGAGAGACCCTCCTTGCTAAAAACAGTAGTTGTAATCCTTTGCCCTGCTTTTATGTGGGGAACTGGAAATGTAATAACAAGGAGTCTTCTTGTTGAAGGGGTAAACGAAATATTTCTTGTGACTATTCGGATTACATTAGTTGCAGCCTTGATGGCCTCTTACTTTCTCTTAAGTAACAAAGAAAAGGTTAGTAGAAGAATGCTAAAACAAGCTGCATTAACTGGCTTTGTGTCAATATTTGTAGTGGGGTGGTCTTTTATCTACGCTTTGCAACACATTTCTTCTGGGTTAGTGACCCTTATGGTAAGTTCCGCCCCGGTATTTACGATCATATGGATAAAGATTTTACTCAAAGAAGAAGAAGTATCAAAACTTAAATATATAGCAATCATCACAGGGTTTATGGGCTTAGCTTATTTATTTATAACAAAAGAAACAGGATTGGTAGACCAAGGAAATATTTATTTAGGAGGCTCACTAGCTTTCTTGGGTGTCCAGGCCATTGCACTTGGAACAGTTTTAAATAGGAAATATGCACCTAGATACAAAACCGGTACATGGTTGGCCTTTCAGTACCCAGTACCAGTTTTTCTTTCTTTAGTCATTTACCTTGCTTCGGGTGTAGGAGTTAGTTCTCTTGACTCAAGTCAAAGAGTTAGATTAGCTATCATAGTTCTTTTTAATTTAGGAGCATTTTATTCTTTCACTTGGCTTATACAAAGGGTTAGTGCTGTCCTCGTATCTACGATTGACTACATAGTACCTATAATTGGTGTTACTGGAGGGGTCCTACTTCTTGGGGAAGCGTTCAACACAAATATTGTTACAGCAAGTCTATTTATTTTCATTTCCTTGGTCTTAAATACTAAAGAGGAGTTCTCTAACTGAAGGACTCTAGCTTACTCTTAACCTCTTTCATGTCTTTCCAAGTTAACCACTTAGGCTTCCCCGGCTCTTTAGAAGAGTTTCTTAGCAAATAGGATGGATGGAAGATTGGCATATATAACATCCCTCCTTCTTTTATCCATGACCCTCTAACTTTAGAAATACCCTGTTTAATACCAAGTATTCCCTCTAGGGCAGTTGCTCCGACAAGGAGGGTTATTTTAGGATTCACAATTCTCAATTGCTCTTTCAGCCAGGGGTTACAGGAATCAACCTCATCTATGGAGGGTTTTCTGTTTTCGGGAGGTCGGCATTTGACCATATTTGATATATAAGCATCCTTATTGCTATCAAGACCTACGCTTTCGAGTATCTGGTCTAACAGTTTCCCCGCTCTACCCACGAAAGGAAGTCCGGTTTCATCTTCATTCTTTCCTGGACCTTCTCCAATTATGAATAGCTGTGCATTTCTATTACCCCTACTAACCACTACATTTTTTCTGGTTACTGAAAGGGTACAGTTTATGCAGGACTTACAGGCACTTTCAAGAGCTTCTAATGTTAAATATGTAATATTTCCACCTTGAAGGTATATCTTATCTTTTCAAATCTCAAATTCATAGTAGAATTGTATAGAATTATTAAATCCTTCGACCAATAAGGCGGAGAGGTTATGAAAATTACAGTACCAAATATATTAGAACTTAAAAGCAAGAGGGTCATTTCTATGATGACAGCATTTGACTACCCTTCTTCAAAAGCCATATCAGAAGCAGAAATAGATATAATTTTAGTTGGAGACTCTCTAGCACAGGTTGTATTGGGTTACGAAGATACTTTGTCTATAACTGTTGACGAAATGATGCACCATGTAAAGGCAGTTACGAGGGCTAAGCCAAACTGTCTAGTTATTGCAGATATGCCATATATGAGCTACCACATTTCAGTAGAGGACACTTTAGCTAATGCAGGACGATTTATAAAAGAGGGTAAAGTTGACGCAGTAAAGATAGAGGGAGGGTCTTCTCGTACATCAATGATAGAAGCCCTTGTTTCGTCTGAGATTCCTGTAATGGGACATCTAGGACTCACTCCTCAATCAAAAAATATCATGGGAGGCTATAAAGTCCAAGGAAAGTCATTGGAGGTTGCAGAGAAGATGCTGAAAGATGCTTTAGCCATAGAGGAGGCAGGTTGTTTTTCAATAGTGCTTGAAGGAGTACCTTCTGTTGTAGCAGATGTTATCACTCAATCCCTAAGGGTACCCACAATTGGGATTGGAGCAGGTGGGAATGTTGATGGCCAAGTGCTTGTTCTCAACGATTTGCTCGGCATGAAGTCAAAAGAATATATTGATGCTAAATTTGTAAAAAGATATTCGAACCAATACCAAGATACAATAGGGGCTTTAAAGAGGTTCAAAGAAGATGTAGAAAATAGAAAGTTTCCAGAAGAAAAGCACTCCTACAAGGCGGGAGAAGACATAGAAGAAAAGTTAAATAATTGGAAAAAAGATTTAATCAAAATAAATCTGTCATAGTCTGAATCTAATATTATATTTGTTAGTACCTGTTCCTTAATAAGGAACCACGTACAGTGTCCAAAGGAGAAAAATGAATAAAAGATACGATCTAGTCTCTATAATAAGACCAGCACTAGACGAACCCTCAATAGACTCTATACATAAAGAAATTTCGGATATTATTGAAACAAGTGGAGGAGAAGTTCTAGAGCAAGGAGTTTGGCAAAGAAAAAAACTTGCTTACGAGATTGATGGGAACAAAGAAGGCATTTATACAATAACAACTTTTGAAGGCCCTTCTAATGTTCCGGCAGAGGTAGATAGAGTGCTAAAAATATCTGATGATGTCATTAGACACAAGGTCTTAAAAGTGGAAAGCTAAGGAGTAGAGATGGTTGATAATACAGTAACTTTAATAGGAACAATAACAAGAGATTTGGAGCTGAGACACACTCCAGCTGGAAACGCTGTTGTTGATATTGGAATAGCTCAAAATAAAAGAATCAGACAACCAGATGGCACATGGGAGAATGGCGATGCTATGTTCTTCGAGTGTACTGTGTGGAATGATGTAGCTGAGAATGCTAGCAAAACTTTGTCTAAAGGGATGAGAGTAATTGTCACTGGTAAACTCGACTACCAAACATGGGAAAACCAAGAAGGACAAGTAAGAAACAAGATTAAAGTCATAGTAGACGAGATAGGTCCTAGCTTAAGATGGGCTACAGCTAATGTAGAGAGAACCTCTGGAGATAGTGGAGGAGACACAGCTGTTACTAAAGATGACTTTCCTGATAATGAGGCACCTTTTTAGGGAGATTTATGCCAAAGAAAATACAAAAAAGAAGCTTCCAAAAGAACGAACTACCTAAACAAAGAAGGGTTACAAAAAAGGAGATAGAAGATGCTACGTATAAAGATGTGGACCTTCTGAAGAAGTTTTTATCTGATAGAGGAAAAATTAGATCTACACAAATTACTGGTATCACTAGACAAGAACAGTTAAAAATAGCAAGGCTTGTAAAGATAGCAAGAGAACTTGCTTTATTGCCATATGTTATGACTAGTACCTATAAAACAAACTACAACAGAAGATGAAGTTAATTTTAAAAAAAGATGTGACTGCTCTTGGGAAAAAAGGTGACGTTATTAGTGTTGCAAAGGGTTATGCAAGAAACTATTTACTTCCTAATAATCTAGCAACAGAAGCTACCGAAAGAAGCCTTTTAGAAGCCGAAAGGATTCGAGAAGTTAGATTAGGTAAGGAAAAAGAGAATGAGAATATGGCCTTATCGTTAAAAGAAGCACTTGAAGATTCGCACATAGTAATTTCTCAAAGCTCAACAGATGAAGGAACTTTGTATGCATCTATTACCAAAGAGCAAATTATAAACGCAATAGAAAAATTTTCAAGTATAAGAGTAGAAGAAGACCTAATAGTATTACCGGAGCCTATTAAAGAGATAGGACTTCATAAGTTAATCCTTGAAATTTCATCAGAGATAAAGCTTGAGATAGAACTAGAGATCGTTCCGGAAGCAGGAAATTAATGGCAACTCCTGAATTAACCAATAAAGACTCATCAGCTATTGACAGGTATAAAACCTTACCCAACAATCTGGAGGCTGAGCAAGCTCTTTTGGGAAGCGCCCTTTTATCTAAAGAAGCAGCTAACAGGCTTATGGAGGCAGTTAAGTCAAATGACTTCTACTCTCCAGCAAACGAGTCAATATTTGATTCAATGAGAGAACTTTTTGACTCAGGACAACCAATAGATGTTGTTACTGTCTCTGAGAAACTACTTACTGAAAAAAATTCAAAAATCTCAGGTCCAAAGTATTTCCAGAGACTTATTGAGGATGTACCCAGCTCGGCTCATTTTGAAAGATATATAGACATAGTTCTAGAACATTCTAATAGAAGAAAATTACTTACTGCGAGTGCTAGGATAGATCAACTTGCCCATGCTTTAGAGAAGCCAATATCTGAAGTGATGGATGAATCTGAACAAAGCATTTTTTCTGCATCAGACGATGCAATTGGAGAAGGATTGATTAGTGCCTCAGACGTTATCTCTTTGGCGATGGATCAGATAGAAGAGATAGAAAACTTAGGAACTGGTATATCCGGCCTTGCAACTGAGTTTAAGGACATAGACACAAAACTTGCTGGACTTCAAGCTAGTAACTTAGTTGTTATAGCTGCTAGGCCAAGTATGGGAAAAAGCTCATTAGCTCTCAATATAGCAACTAATGTAGCAAAAGAAGGCAAAGTTGTTGCTGTGTTTTCTCTTGAGATGTCTAAAGAGGAACTAGTTCAGAGGATTTTATTCTCAGAAGCTAGAGTTACTTCTGGAGATGCTAGAAAAGGACAGTTAGGTCCTGAAAAATGGCAAAGAGTGGTTGATGCAGCATCCAAAGTTCACTTATTACCTATATATTTTGATGATGCCTCAGTTGTAACAGTAACGGATATACGAGCAAAATCCAGAAGGCTAAAAGCTTCTAAAGGTGTAGATCTTATAGTTGTGGACTATTTACAACTTATGCAGGGTTCTTCAGGTGACAATAGGCAGCAAGAAATTGCTGATATAAGTAGAAATTTGAAGAATTTAGCTAAAGAGTTAAAAGTTCCAATTATTGCTGTCTCACAATTAAATAGAGCAGCTGAAGCTAGGGAAGACAAGAGGCCAAGACTGGGAGATCTGAGAGAGTCGGGTGCTATAGAGCAAGATGCTGACATAGTTCTTATGTTATACAGAGATGATTATTACAACCCAGCAAGCGAGTCTCCTGGTGTTGCAGAAATAAATATAGTAAAAAATAGATCTGGTGAAACAGGGAGAATTGACATGGCTTTTATGAAAGAATTCACTCAGTTCGCGGACCTAGCCAGACAATAGTCTAACTGTGTCAAAACGTTCCCAGGCCTATATTTCTATTTTTACTATCTCAATATTATGGGGAACAATTCCTTTAATAGTAAAAACAAGCAACATTAGCTCCTTAGGCCTAGTTGGTATTAGAACATTTGTAGGTTCAATCTTCCTTTTATTTTTTATTAGTAAGAAAAAAAGTAATTTGAAGCAACTTGTGAAACCAGGGTTAACCTTAGGACCCCTTCTTGCATTCCACTGGGTTTGTATGTTTGAATCATTAAATTTAAATTCAGTTGCTGTAGGAATAGGTCTTGTTTTTACTTTTCCAATATTCATAATTTTCCTAAATATTATAAGGGGTATTCGTATTTCTACTAACCAAGTTGCTCTTGTTGTATTGGGTTTTGTTGGAGTCTACCTTTTATTAGATGTAGGTAAAATTGTCTCTTTGTTAGGAGTTGTTTATGGCTTGATTTCAGCATTAACAATTGCAATCCTTATTTTGTATGGAGCCCCGATGTCCCTAAGATTAGGAGGTTTAAACGTAGCCTTCTCCCAGGTTCTGATTGCAGCGCTATGTCTTTCACCCTTCACTTTTCAGAATATTGATTGGATGTTAGATAATCTAGCTAAAAGTTTATTTCTTGGAGGAGTGCTTACAGGGTTAGGACTGGCAATTTATTGGTTTTCAGTAAAGATTCTCGATCCCCTAGCAGTAGGAACGATAACCTACATAGAACCACTAACAGGCGTTGTGCTTAGTTCTTTTTTACTGAGTGAAGCATTAACTTCTAGCCAGTACGGTGGTTTCCTGTTAGTTATATTGGTTGGTGTTCTTCAAGTTTATAGTGATACAAAAAGTTCATAAAGCAACAATTCTTAAATGGTCTTCATGAAAGGCAATAAAGGAGTGTAAGTCCCAGAACTTAAATGAGTTAAAAAATTTATTAAGAAAAATGACTTCACATACAAGAGGCATTTGGAGTTGTAGATATTTTTCACGATCTAAATTATCTACAATATTTCCTTCGGGGCTAACCATTTTTAGTGCATCTACAATTGGTTTAGAAAATATTGCAATCTTATTTTTACGGTAGTTTTTTTTGAGAACCTCTAAGAGAAGCTTATAATCCTCTCCTTTTTCTAAAGAGTCTTTAATTACGACTACGGTATCTGGAGAAAAGCTATCAAGAACTTCTATCGTACTTCTTGTATTCACATATATTTCAGGAATAGACATATCTAATTAAATGATAATATATTTGCACAGCTCTAGAGTTGTATGATAATTAAAGAAAGGATAACATTTGGAAAAAATTCAATCTACTGGCGCTTCTTTTGGTTTTGGGTTTGGAACCCTAACTATTTACTCATCAGAAATAAATTTTGAAACAAACACAGTTACTGACTATATATCTGCTTTGAATGAAGTTGTAAGTGATCTCGAATCTAAAATAACAACCTTAAACCAATCGGGAAGAGAGCTGGAGGCAGAGGTATTAGAAGCTTATATTTTAATCTCTAAGGATAGTGATATAAATAATTCATTAGATAGAAACTCCTCGATTAAAGAAGTTTTCAATATTTTTGAAGAAAACGCACTTGCTATTGAAAGCTTGGAAGATGATTATTTTAGACAAAGGGCAGAAGATATACGGTCAGTTTGCAAGAAAATCATACTCACTATGCAAGATGTAGACGATGGCGTAGAAATAAAAAATGGAACAATCCTTGCTGCTGAAGACTTAACACCTGCAGATACAGCAAGCATGAAGTTACAAAATATAGAAGGATTTGTAATTAGGTATGGAGGCCCCACTTCCCATTCTGTTATTGTAGCGAAGAATCTAGGAATTCCATGTGTGATAGGTTTAGGAGAAAATTATACAAAACTTCAAAATGGACAAGAAATTCTTATTGATGGAGATTTGGGAGAGGTTGTTGTTGATCCAGATAGTAAAACAATGAAAATTTTTGAAAATAAAAAAGAAAAATATAAAACTATTTTTTCCTCTTTTTCGAGAGAAAAATTAATGGAAGTTGATTTTGAACTCAGGACAAACATTGGAAGTGAAGAAGAAATAAAACTCTACCAATCTGAAGCTTTAGACTCTGTCGGTTTGTTTAGGTCTGAATTTATCTTTCTGGATAAAGAAGAGACACCAAGCCTTGAAGAACAAATTAAAATCAACAATGAACTGGCAAGTAAGTTTTCTGGAACAGTAACTTATAGGTTATTAGATATAGGTGGAGATAAACTTGTTACTTACTTAGATCTTCCTCAAGAAGAAAACCCATTTCTTGGAAATAGAGGATTAAGGTTATTGAGTTCAAACAAAAAGCTTTTTACCAAACAGATTGAATCAATAATTCTTTCCGACCTTTATCCAGATGTAAAAATAATGTTTCCAATGATTTCAACAGTCGAAGACTTTATTGAGGGTAAAGAGTTAGTTGAAGAGGTAGTAAAAAAGCATAAAAAAAATATTCCTCATCTTGGTGTAATGATAGAGACACCATCCTCAGCATTAATTGCTAGAAACCTAGCAGAATACGTGGATTTTTTCTCAATAGGAACAAATGATCTTACACAATATACGCTTGCTGCGGATCGGACCAACCTTAATATGCAGAGATATCAGGACCCGCTTCACCCTGCTGTAATTAAGTTAATAAAAGAAGTCGTTATCGCAGGTAGCGAGCACAATATTGAAGTTTCTGTTTGTGGAGAGATGGCTTCAGATCCTATTGCATCAATCGTACTATATGCCTTGGGAGTCAGAATACTGAGCCTCTCTCCTAATAGTGCTCCTATAATATTTCATAATTTAATAAACTCTAAATTCTTAATTAATAATGAATCAATTAGTTTTGATAAATTTACTTCTGCAAAAGAAATTAGAAAATATATAGAAAAAATAAATTGAAGGTTCACGGAATTCTTCTAGCAGCTGGAACAGGCAAGAGGTTCCAAAAGGACATCAACAAAGCTTTCTACCAATACAGAGAGAGACCTTTATTGTACTTTTCTTTAAACACATTTGCCTCATCAAACCTTTTTAGCACTATTACTGTAATTGCTAACAAAAAAGATTTAGAAGAAGTTACTAACATTGTAAGGTCTGATGATTCTTTTCTTTCAATTAAAGTTATAGAAGGAGGTAATTCCCGCCATGAAAGTGAACAATTAGCTTTAAAATATCTTAACCAAAAGAGAATCAAAGAAGAAGATCTAATCTCAATACACGACGCAGCCAGACCTTTTTTAGAGATGGAGGTTCTGAAACAGCTTATAGGATGTGCAAAAAGTTTTGGTTCATCTGTCCCAATAATCAAAGCAGGGCCAATTGTAGAGAAAAAGAAAGGGAAGAGAATTCCTCATCAAGAAGGAATTCATCATGTCCAGACTCCACAAACATTTCAAGCAAAAGATTTATATAAGGCGTATAGGAAAGCAAAGGAAGATGGCTGGGAAGGCGTGGACACGGTAGATTGCATATCAAGATATACCAAAGTGAAAGCTAGAGTGGTAAATAGTAGTAGGCTGAATATGAAAATAACTTATTTAGAAGATATAGAAATATTAGATGAGTTAATTGGGATGCAATGAGTCTAAGTTCAAAGTTTAGAAGTAATTTCAAAGATAAGAATTCACAAATAAATATAGCATTAGTTGGAGCAGGTCAAATGGGTCAAGGGGTTATATCCCAGGTCTCTAAGCAGGAAGGCATGAATCTTAGCCTAATTATAGACAGGAATGAAGAAAGGTTGGAAGAAGCAATCTTAAGGTACATGAAAAATAAAAATTTTAAACCAAAAGTTTCAGAGAGTATAGAGGCATTAAGCGAAATAGACGTCGATATTGTTATCGAGGCGACAGGCTCTCCTTTAGCAGGAGCTACTGTGGCAGATTTTGTTTTGAAGCAAGGAGTAGATTTAATATTATTAAATGTAGAAACAGAAGCAACCATAGGTTTGGAGTTAAAGAGAGTAGCTGAAGAGAACGGATGCATAGTTACAGTAGGCGATGGAGACGAGCCAGTTGCTGCAATGGAGTTGTACAATTTTGCTAATGATTTATCTTTTGAAATTATTTCCATAGGTAAAGGAAAAAATAATGTTTTTGATAAGTTTGCCGTTCCTGAAGACTTAATCACTCAGGCTGAACAAAAAAGGATGAGTTCAAAAATGTTGACTAGCTTTGTTGACGGGACAAAAACAATGATTGAGATGACAGCATTGGCAAATGCTATAGGTTTTTCAATTGACAAAAAAGGTATGCACGGTCCAGAGGCAACTTACGAAGAAATAAATAAAATATTTATACCAAAAGTAGATGGTGGTATTTTATCTAACAGTAGAGTTGTAGACTTTGCTTTTGGAATTGCACCAGGAGTGTTTTCAGTAATCTACTCAGAGGATGAATATGTTAATTATGAGATGGAGTACTTAAAAATGGGAAAAGGTCCCTACTGGACCCTTTATAGACCTTACCATTTAACTAGTTTGGAAATACCAAGGACCATAATGCACCTTGCAATAAATAAGGAGACTTTATTGAGTGCAAACTTTTGCAATGTATATGTAGCTGCTCATGCAAAAAGAGATATTAAGAAAGGAGAAAAACTTGACTCAATCGGAGGTTCATTTTTCTATGGAGTCGCTGTAAATCGTAGGGATACAAAAGAGTACCTACCTGTAGGAATTTCTGAGGGAGCGACAACACTCACAAGTATAAAAAAAGGAGAACCTATCCTTCTTAACCAAGTAAATGTTGAGGAAAATATTATATACAAAATGTGGAATGAACAAGAAGAAAAATTAAATTAGTATAATATCTGTATGTACTTAGAATGTTGATATATAAGGTATATGAATATGAGTAACAAAGCAAAGGTAAATTCAAGAAAAGTTGACTTTGAAGTAGTTGAACTTAATACTTCAGATAGCACTGGCCCAAAAACTGTAGCTTTACACTTTAAGACAGAGGGGACTAATCAATTTTGTGATTTTACTGAGTTCCTCCTTACTTACGTGAGGGAGGAAAAGGTGAAAAATGGGTCATTAAGTATTTACACTCCTCATACAACGACATGCTTTTTAATAAACGAATCTGAGACGGGGTACATTAACGACTTCGGAACTTCTATTGAAGAACTTGTTCCTTCTGACAAATATTACGAGCATGACGACTGGGACAAGCGAACAGAGAATATGCAAGAAGATGAATTTAAAAATGGAAAATCTCACGTTAGAGCATCTATAGTAGGATCTCCACATGTGACAATTCCAATAGTAGATTCAGAACTCTTACTTGGACGTTGGCAGAGAATATTCTTTGTAGAGCTCGACCGCTCTAGAGATAGAAGATTTTTTGTACAGATAATTAAATAAAAACAATAAAAAGCCATCAAAATAAGGCTTTTTATTTCTACAGTCTTGTTTTATTTATATTGGTTACATTTATATTCAGTTCAACATTTATTCTCGAACAAATGACACTTGATTCTTTGATATAATTGGCCTGTTATATTTGTAACAAATATAATTGATCAATTAAATCTTGGTTGGAAAGGTAAATCAGGATGTTAGCTGGTCAAAATATAGCAATCAAGGAGGATTGTAAGTATGGAAAGAATACAAAAGATTGGAGGCGCACTATCAGGAATGGTTATTCCTAATATAGGTGCTTTCATCGTTTGGGGTCTTATTACAGCACTTTATATCCCTACAGGTTGGACACCCAATGAAAACTTATCTTCAATGGTTGGTCCAATGATCTTGAGCATGCTTCCACTTCTGTTAGGTTATACAGGTGGAAAAATGGTCTATGGTCACAGGGGTGGAGTAATCGGTGCAGTTGTCACAATGGCAATAGTGGTCGGTTCTTCTTCACCTCAGTTCTTAGGGGCTATGGTGTTTGGTCCATTAGCAGCTTGGTGTATGAAACAAGTTGATGGATTGCTCCAAGAAAGTGTTCCAGAAGGTTTTGAAATGTTGTATGACAACTTTTCACTTGGAATACTTGGTTGGGGTCTCGCAGTCGCAGCGTACTTAGTTATTGCTCCAGTTCTTGAAGTTATTACTAACGCTTTAGGAAATGGTGCTGGTGCGCTAGTTGAGGCAGGTTTAGTTCCATTAGCTGATATACCAATTGAGGTAGCAAAAGTATTGTTTTTAAACAATGCTGTTAACCATGGTGTGTTAACACCACTAGGTGCTATCCAATCTGCTGAAACTGGACAATCAATTTACTATATGCTTGAGTCAAATCCAGGTCCAGGACTCGGATTACTACTAGCATATTGGTTTGCAGGGACTGGTATGTGGAAGCAATCTGCACCAGGTTCTATCATTATTCATTTCTTTGGAGGAATCCATGAAATTTATTTCCCGTATGTGTTAGGTCATCCGATAATGATCGTAGCAATGTGGGCTGGTGGAATTACAGCAGACCTTTGGTTCCAGATTACTGGAGCCGGATTGGTTGGTCCGCCATCTCCTGGAAGTATTTTCGCTTATTTAGCTATGCTTCCTAAAGGTGGGGCCTTCCCTGTATTGGGAGGAGTAGCAATTGGCGCAGTAGCTTCTGCATTTGTAGGGACACTGTTGTTAAAGGCAAGACCAATTAGCGAGACAGACGCAGGTGTAGAGACTGCAATTGAGTCAAATATACCGACTGTCTAATTTAACTATTTAAGTTATAATTAAGTTTGGGGAGTTTATCTCCCCAAACTTTTTTTACTAGGAGGAAGTAAATGAGTAAAAACTCTATAGCAGCAGCTGATATAAAGAAAATTTGCTTGGCGTGTGAGGCTGGGGCAGGATCTAGCGTAATAGTAAAGAATGGTCTCATAAAAAAACTCAAAAAAGCAGGTTTAGATATCGAAGTTGTTCACTCTCCAGTTGTACAGCTTGGAGACCAAGATGCGGATGTTTATATTTGTCACCAGGGTTTAGCAGACACAGCACAATCATTAAAGCCTGATTCAGTAGTAATTAGGTTTATGATGTTCATGAACGATCCAGCTATAAGTAAGTTAATTGATGATCTAAAGAATGGAAACGAAATCGTTTCTACATGATTAGAGAAATCTTATCGCCTGAATCTATTCAGGTTGGCAAATCTTTCAAGACAAAGGAAGAAGCAACGGTTGCTGCTGGAAAACTCCTTCTAGACAATGGTTACATCGAAGAAGAGTATATCGACTCAATGCTTGAGAAGTTAAAGAAAGAGTCATATGCTACTTTTATTGGCAATGGTGTAGCGATACCTCATGGGATGCTTGAAGGAGTAAGGTACATAAAAAAAACTGGAATATCTTTTATCCAAGTACCAGAAGGGGTTGATTGGAACGGAGAGACTGCGTACATAATTGTAGGAATTGCTGGAATAGGTGAAGAACAGGTAGACATACTTAGTGCTCTAGCTAATGAGATAGAAGACGAAGAAGACGCTAAGCATTTACAGAAAATGGATACTGTCCGAGAAATATACAAAACTCTAACAAGAACTGCAGTGCATTTTGGAGCTGGAAATATAGGAAGGGGATTCGTAGCTCCTCTTCTTCAGAAGAATAGGTACAACGTTCTTTTTGTCGACTCAGCAAATGAAGTAGTAGATAAAATTAATACTGAAAAAAAATACGAAATTCATAGTTATAGAGATAATTCGACATCAGAAAATTTTATAGAAAACATATCTGCATTACATACAGACCAAGAGGAAGAACTTAAAATTATATTGAACAATGCTTTATTAATTACAACTTCTGTTGGGTCAAATAATCTTGACTCTATTGCTAGCCTTTTAGATAAGCACATAGAGAAAAATCAAAGAATAAATTTCATTTCATTTGAAAATAGGTACAGAGCATCAACTTATGTCTTTAAGAAAGAAAAGAGCTTAGAGTCTAAAGTTAGGAATTACGATGTTGTTGTTGACAAGGTAGTCCCTATTCAAGAAGAGAATAATTTAAATTTAATTGTTGAACACTTTGGAAGTATTGTATTTGATGAAAAACAATACTCTCATAAACTTATTGATTTAGATGAGGTTGTCATAAAAGGTGATTACGAACAAGAATATACTAAGAAGTTATGGTTATTGAACGGTCTACATGTCTGTTTAGCCTACTATGGCCTTTCAAAAGGGGTTGAATATATACATCAAATATACGAGAACAGAGAACACAAAGACTTTGTTGAAAAAATTAATAGTGAATATTTCGAGGCATATTCTTTGTACTCAGAAGAAGATGATGAGAGCATAAAAATGTATCAAGAGAAAATTAATAAAAGGTTTAAAGAAAAGATGTCAAAAGACCAAACAGTTAGAGTTGCTAGGAACCCCAGAGAAAAATTTTCAAAATCTGAAAGAGTACAAGGTCCACTACAATACTTGATTGAAAAAGATAAGGACGTATCAGCAATAAAAGTGGTTCTCGACTTAATATTTAGCCAAGAGTTTCAAGAAGTCGAGGGGTTTAGTAAATTTAAAGACAACTCGCTATCTGATGGCAGGGAAAATTTTTATTCAAGTTTTTGGGGTCAGAACCAACTATTATCGAAATACATATCAAAATTAGGAGCTTGAATGTTATCAAGAAATTTACTAATTAAATTAGCTGTTGGTCTTCATGCTAGGCCTGCATCGGAATTTGTAAAGTTAGCACAAGAATTTGAGGGTAGCGTTACCATAAACCATAACGGAAATGAATTCGATGCTAAAAGTCTATTACAAATATTAAAAGCAGGAATAAAAAAGGGAACAGTTATAGTTTTAGAATTGGATGGCTCTAATGAAGAACATTATATGGAAAAATTTGAATCTTTAGTAGCTAAAGATGAGTAGTCTTTCAGATAAGCTTTTAGAATCAAGTGATGTCACAGCATCTGATGACTGGGATGCAACCTATAAGTCCTTGCCTGTAGTGATAGCAGAAGACTTAGAAGGGCTTGCATTAGCACTAGAAAGACTAGAGGCTGTTGGTGGGTATGGGTATGTGGCAACTTGGGAAAAGAATCTTTTTTTGTTTAACCCAAAAATGCTTTCAAAAAGGTGTGGCTTAATTAACGAGAATGCCAAGTTGCTAAAAGTTGCGAGAGTTCCAAAGAATAAGTAGTTAACTTTTAACTAAATTCGTAAGAATAGACAAGCTCAAAGTAGTTACTGCAAATTTTATTAGTTCTGATAAATACCAAATATTGCTGGGTACTGAAATATAGTTAGCCAGAGCTCCACCAGCGACTCCTCCAATTATTCCAGACAACAAGAGAAGCTTGTAATTTCTCTTACCTTTGTTGAGAACTAAAGAAGCTAGGACTCCGTATACTAGCCAAACAGATATTAGTGCAATAAGTTGCCAGATTAATGCCATACCTTAACACCCATTAGTAAATTGCTGATACACAAAATAGTAAGCCTATTATAAACAATATGATAGTTTTTCTTTCTTTAATAAAGTAATAAGCAAAATCTTCAGTAAGTCCCCTGGTAGTTCCTGAAAACAGACTTCGAAGAAACTCTGTGAGACACAAAAAAGAAATAGAATATTGAACTAGTTGCAAGGAGTGGATTTGTTCATTCAAATTATTTACTATCCAAGCAACAAATATTGACATTAGTAAAAAAGAAAATAATTTGTAAATCCTTATCAACATTGTCTTTGAGTAATACGTAGTAACAATTTTTTTTGTAGGACTTCCAAGTTCTATTTCTTCATTTACTAGTATCGAGTACCTCTTGGATATAGTTATTACTGTGGTAATGAAGAAAGTACTTAGTAAAAGATATAAAGAAGCTGAGATACCTGTCGCTACGCTTCCTACTAGGAGTCTTAATAGAAATAATACGGGGATCATGAGAGATTCAATTACAGGTACTTGCTTTATTTTGAATGTATAGCTAAGTGATCCAAGAAGGTAAGCTGCCCCTAACCATAGAGAAATATAATTAATTTGTAAAAGAATAAATAGTCCTACAGATATCAAGAAAATAGAAACTATAATAGCATTCTTTACCTTAACGACTCCAGAAGCTATAGGTCTGTTTTTTTTATACGGATGTCTAATGTCAGAGTCTCGATCTTTGATATCGTTTATAACATACCCTGCAGAAGCAAGAAGCGACAAACCGAAGAACACATAAAATAGTGTAATCCAGTCAGACGTTTCTGTTGATCCCCTACCTATAGGTATAAGAAATATGATTAAATTCTTTGACCATTGATCTACTCTTAGTAACTTAACTAATACCATTTGGTCCTCATCTTCAGGGTATTCTAAATTTTTGCAATCTTTTTAACTGTGACATTTTCAATTCTTCTATTCTTCACTTCTGTAACAGTTATTTCTAAACCGTGAATGCTAATCTTATCTCCTTCTGACGGAAGTTGCTCAGAGTGTCTTAGGAACAACCCGCCTACCGTTGAGATATCTTTTTCGCTAGCTTCAAGACCAAAAAATTCTTCAAAATCATCTATGTCAGCCTTTCCTTCAATGTTCCATTGTCCAGGCCCAATACGTTGTATTCCAAGATATCTTTGATCATGCTCATCTGGAAGGTCACCAACGAACTCAGAAAGGACATCTTTAATCGTCACAACCCCTTCTATGCCTCCATTTTCATCTATTACACAAGCAAAGCTAGATTTATTCTCTCTTAAAATATTTAATGCTGATAAGACAGTTGTATATTCTGGAATATAGATTACTTCTCTAATCAATTCTTCAATCTGCTTTGGTGGGGTATCAACTTTTTGATCAAACAAGTCTTTAACATATAAGATTCCAAAAGTATCATCTAGGTATTCACTTCTTGAGACAGGAAACCTAGATATTCTTTTATCTTTAACCAATTTTCTTACATCTGTAACTGTAACTGGTGTTGTTATAAATAAAACGTCTACTCTAGGAGTCATAATTTCTTTTACTGGCCTATCAGAAAATTCAAGTAAACTATCGATGATTTCCCTTTCAGCAGGCAAGATCTGCCCTTCCATTTCTCCTAGTGCTGTTAGAGCTTGTATGTCAGCCTCTGTTATCTCTTGCTCGCCTTCATCATATTCTTTTCCATTGTTGGAAAACCTATCTATATTCTTATTAATTAATGTAGTGAGGGGAGAAAAACTTTTAGTTAAGAAAGTTATTAATAAAGAAGTTTTATTGAAGAATTCAAGAGGCTTTCTAGTGGCTAGAGTTTTAGGGGTTACTTCTCCAAAGATCAAAACTAGAATTGTAATAAATATTGTCGCTAGGACTCCGCCGGTTCTTTCTCCGAATTTTCTTACAAAAAGGATCGTTGCTAATGAGGCCATTAGAATATTTACGAAGTTGTTAGCAACAAGAATTCCTCCAATGGTCTCTTCTATAGAATCCTTTGCTTTCTTTATTCTTGAGTTTTGTTTTGTATCTGATAACTGGTGTACTTTTTCTCTTGGTATAGAAGTTATGGCAGTCTCTGAGCCAGAAAGGATAGCAGACATAACAAGGCAGAACCCTATGGATATATAAAGCACGAAGTCCAAGTTAGTATTCAAATTTAATAAGCAAATTGTATATCAATTATGGTTATTTGGTCAATATTTTTTTAATTTTCATTAGAGTTAAGGGTTTTACTATTATTTCATCTGCTCCAACTCGCTTGCCTTGGATTATATCTACCTCTCTATCAGCTAAGAGAACATAAAAAGGCCCTTTCTCTCCTTCCTTTTTATATAGATTTTTCATTTTTTTTATTGTGGATGGTCCGCCCGAGTTCCCAAAGCGCATATCAACAAATAGATAGTCTAAGTTTTTCAAGCTATCGTCAAGTTTCGTAATTTCTGATGTAACTTCTAAAATTGAGTAATCGCCAATAAAATTTTTTGATATAGCTTCACTAACACTCTTACTATTCGTTGCTATACAAATATTCACAGTTTTTTAAGGATACTATCCTTTTCTTGTATAGGTGATAAATGTTTAACATTATATTTTTTGTTTTTATGTCGACGGTAAGCATATCTACTGTTCATATTTTTCAGATTGATAATATTATGTCAAAAGCTCAAGTGAACGCGGTTGAAAGGTATGTAGATGAAGAACAATTAGGGTCAAGAGATCTCCTTATACTTCAAGTCAACTCGAAGAGCTTTACAAATGAATCAGTAGATTTATTAAGTTCAATATTGGATCGAAGCGATTCATATGTAGGAATTTGGCTAGGCCCCAATAAATTTGAAGTAGAGGTGTATATGTCAAACCTCTTAGAGAAAGCCGACTTTGTTGGAGCTGCACCTGGAGTTGTTCTATATGATTTTGATAACGAAAACTTATATAACAATGTTCCAACAATGAAAGATTTCTTACTAAAGATATCTGAAGATACTAATTCTGAACTAGCAGGTGATAGTAGTGATATAAGATTTGTTAAGCCTTCTTTAGTAGAGAGGCTTTACATAACTCTATCAAATCCTTTCTTTATACACATTTTTTTAATGCTAGGTTTTGCATTGATAAGTTTAGAATTATTCGCCTTAGGTCCTGGAATTATGGCAATAATCGGTTCTTTATTAATAATTCTCAGTTCCCTAACTTTTTCAGAATTTAATATTAATTTACTCGGGGTCTTGTTTGCAATAATTTCTTCTGTTCTCTATTTGAAGATACTGTCTAGGGGTTACTTTTCTATTCTTGGTATTTCTGCATATTTATTGCTAGTTTTGTCTGGTTGGTTCATGTTTAAAAACCATGTTCATTCTTACGGAATCCTCTCTATAGCGGCTACAAGCTTATCGGTAGCTTTATTTTACTTTATTGCCATTCCAACAATTATAAGGTCAAGACTTACTACAGATAGTTCTGCTATGTCTTCGTTAACAAGATATAGAGCTAGTTATGAAGGGCCGATTGATGATGAATCAAGCTTGTTTAAGATAAATTCATTAGTAATAAAAATTAATCACTCCAAAGGAGAGAGATTCAATGAGAATAAGTTTTATAAAGTTGTAGAAAATGACGGCAGGCTAGAAATACAGTAAGAAATTCGCGAAAAAAAACATTTTGCATCACAAATGAATCAAGTAGATTTGTTCGTACGGTGGAAACATTAATACCAAAGCCTTCAACGTGGCAAAAAGATGCTTTGTGCAGACAGCATAGTAATAATCTTTTTTTTCCTCCTGCGACGTTTGAAAAAAAGGAAGACAGAATTAAACGGGAATCAAAGGCGAAAGCAGTCTGTGAAGGTTGCACTGTCAAGTTAGAGTGTTTAGAAGAAGCAATAGATATCTCTGAACCCTTTGGAGTTTGGGGTGGAATGACAGAAGGTGAAAGGAAACAAGAAGCTTTTTTATCTTAGCTTTTCTTCTATAATTAAAGTATGGAATTAACAATTAAATCATCAAGATCAGTAATTGCTACAGATGCTGCAGTGAGTAAAATCAAAGAACTAGTTGAAACAGAGAATGCCGAAGGCTCATTCTTAAGAATGGGAGTAAAGCCAGGAGGGTGTTCAGGATATTCCTACGAGATGTTTTTTGATTCGTCAGTAGAGCCTGATGACATTGTAGAGAGCTATGGAGAAGTAAAGATAGTGATTGATGAAGGAAGTCTAAAACATATTAAGGGAGCAACTCTTGACTATAAAGATGGATTAATGGATTCGGGGTTCTCAATTGATAATCCTAATGCAAAGTCAACCTGTGGTTGTGGAGAAAGCTTTAGTTAAATTTGTAACCTACAGAGTGTACTGTCTTTACCCAAGAGGAGTAGCTACCTAATTTTACTCTAATTCTTCTAACGTGTACATCGACAGTTCTTTCTCCTCCAAAGTACTGGTACCCCCAGACTTTTTCCAGAAGCTGTTCCCTAGACCAAACAGTATTTTGATTTTCTACAAAGAATTTTAACAATTGGTACTCCATGAATGTTAGATCTAGTATTTTCTCGTTTATTTTTGCTTCATATGTATTTAGATTGATTTGAAGATTATTAAATTTCAATACTTCTACGTCTATATCTCCAACTAAAGAATATATCCTAGTTTTCAACTCTTCCTCAGTAGCTTCTATGTTTATGGCATCTGTATTTGGATCATTTATAAGATTTCCTATTTTTTCAAAACTGCTACTTTCGACAACGATTAATTTAGGGATAGGATTTGTTGCAGTTTCAACATCTGATAGATTTTTCTTCGTTTCTTCTAAGAGATCATCTGAAGTGATCGCCATCTGTAACTCTTTAAATTTGGAGTCAGCTTTGTCTTTTATTTTATTTATTTCTAACTTTTGTAATTTTTTTCGAAAAGATTCATGCCTTCCGTTTAAGTTTATATATGTATTAATCATCTTTTCCTAACTTTCGTAACAAAAAATTAATATTTTTGTAACAAATATAAATAAATACAATATTAGATTGTTTCCTATGAAAATAAAAGCAGAATATATTTGGATTGACGGGAAAAGGCCAACATCTAAATTAAGAAGTAAAACAAAAATATTAGACAAGGGTGAAGAACCACCAATTTGGGGTTTTGATGGTTCAAGCACTGAACAGGCAACAGGAGATAACTCTGATTGTGTTCTGAGACCTGTATCAACTTTCATGGACCCTCTAAGAGGAGGAGATAATATTCTGGTTATGTGCGAAGTTTTAAATGTAGATATGACGCCTCATGAATCAAACACAAGGGCAGGATGTGCTGCATCTGCTGAAAATTTTTCTGAATTTGAAAGTTGGTTTGGGATGGAGCAGGAGTATACATTTTTTGACCAATCATTCGACTCCACACATTACGGACAGCCTTTAGGATTTCCACCAACAGGATTTCCTGCACCTCAAGGGGGTTACTATTGTGGTGTTGGGGCAGATGAGATTTACGGAAGAGATATTTCAGAGGCTCATGCAACTGCTTGTATAGAGGCTGGAATAGACATTTCAGGAACTAATGCTGAAGTAATGCCTGGCCAATGGGAATATCAGATAGGACCTGTCGGAGCACCAGACATAGGTGACCAAATATGGGTCTCAAGATGGTTACTCTATAGAATTGCCGAGGATTATAATGTTTCGGCAACGCTACATCCTAAGCCAGTGAAAGGAGATTGGAACGGTGCTGGAATGCATACAAACTTTTCTACAAAACAAATGAGGAAAGATTATGAAGCAATAATAGCTGCATGTGAAGCATTGGAAAAAAATGCTGCTTTACATGTAGAAAACTATGGAGAAGGCATAGAAGATAGACTCACAGGTGATCACGAGACTCAAAAGTATGACACATTTTCATATGCTGTTAGCGATAGAGGAGCCTCAATAAGGATTCCATGGCAGGTAGATCAAGACAAAAAAGGCTACCTTGAAGATAGAAGGCCCAATGCTAATGGTGACCCTTATGTGATTGCGATGTTAATGATTGACACAGTTTGTTCGGCTGCTACTTCTTAACCACTAGAGACAGAATTAATTATCTCCTCAACCTTTTGTTTAAATAGCTCTATATTAGTATTGAAAGATTCTAGTGCTGCACTCCTGAGTTCTCCAGTATCTGGGGCAGTCAATCCTTCAAGAAGGTCTTCAGTATCTTGATATAGATTGTTTGCTATGGTTACTAGCTCTTGATGACTTGATTTTAGTGCATCCTGTTCTTCAGGTGGTCCAGGATCAGTAACTGTAAGAAGAAATTGAGAAGCAGAGTCAATATTAGTATTAAATTCATCTTGAGCTTCTTGATAGGTTGTATCTTTATCTTCCCACCTCTGGTTTGTTTCTAACACATTTCTTCCCAACTCGTCAGCTTGAATCTTTTCTGAATTTATCTCTTCCAAGTAGGCTAAAACATTTTCTGGTATTGTAGTTGTGGTTGTAGTGTCTTCTACAATAGATTCTTCAACTACAATTGCCTCTACCGTTGTTGGTACTGGTTCCTCAATAGTGACCTCTGTTGCATTCTGTACAAATGTATAAGTTGTTGCAATCATACCTATCAAAACAAGAGGCAAGATCAGCCTGCCTGGCTTTGGGTCTGTATTAAATGTTTCCATATATTATATACTCTATAGTACTTGCTCTACAGTTCTTATTAAGTCTTTCCAGTCATCTTCTTGGTTTTTTATTAGAGTTAAAAAAGTAGGTCCAACGAAGACTGAAAAAATACCCTCTATATTCAATATTTTTTTTATCAACTCAGGGGTATCTTCATTAAGTTCGGAATACTCTCTTCCAACTTCTAGATCATGTTCGATCTCTAGCTTTATCGCGTTCGGATTCGGTGTTGCTTCAAACATATCTTTATTTAATATAGATTATAAGCCCAATTATATTAATTTGTTATAAACTATACCAATGCAACAATATAAATTAAACACAGGTTCTCTATTAGGCAATATTGCATTAAACATTTCCAACAGTGTTGCTATATTTCTTGCGAGCTTTTCCTCATCTTTACTTGGATATTCAGCTTATTTATTCCTAGAAGCTTTTTCTTTTGTCGACAGTAAGTATTCATCTTGGAGTGGAGAAGCCTTGATGTGGGCACTTGTTTTATTCTTTTCATCTATTTTTATACTTTTTGTCCCTATAGAGCTTAATTTGTTGGGGAAGGTAAGAAATCATGATTTTCAAACTGCAATTGGAGCTATTGTTACAACTGTATTAATTTCAATTTTTATACTAAGCATTTCTTCGGTATTCTTCAGTGACCAAAACTTAATTCTCTCTAATGTTTCTGTACTCTTAAGAGCCTATGCTTATTCAGGATTGGTATTTGTTAACATAGGAATATTTGTTTTGTGGTGGTTCTCTGAAAAATTAAAATTTATTGATAGGTATTCGAATACTCTAGTAGGGGTAGTTTGGGTATTAACATCTATAGTTTTTATATAATTAAAGTTCATCTATTTCCTCTAAACCCAAGCAAAACATTGCTGTCCCTAGGACATCCAATACACTTTTAGTTAGGAAGAGTTTTGATTTTTTTTCATTGCCACTCAAATTTATAATTACTTCATCCTCGTAGAAAGAGTTAAATTTACTGGAAAGCTCATATGCATACTCTGCGATGTAGTGTGGTTCATGCTGAGTTAAGGCAAGATCTAAGAAATATTTAAACTTTAGGATAATAATTACAAGGTCTCTTTCAATAATGTTTGAAATTATGAAATTTTTCAAAGAGTATTCTTCTGTATTTTTTCTTAATATATTTTTTGCACGAACAGAAGAGTAATGTATATAGATTGCTGTCTTACCCGTTGTTTCGGTAAATTTATCTATATCGAATTTGTAATCAGTAGCTCTGTTTGTTATTAAATCTGAATATGTGAGTATTGAATTTACAAGTGTTCCTATAACTTGTTTCGGGGTTTTATTTTCACTTAACTTACTTTCTATGTCTAGATATAACTGGTCAAGTTTGTATACATCTCCATCCCTAGTCTTCAATGGTTTTCCATCTAGTCCATTAATTGTACCGAAGCCAACATGTTCAAACTTAGCATCAGATATTTCAAAGTAGTCTACACATTCAAATAATTGTTCAAAATGTTTTTTTTGCCTACTGTCTACAACGTAGACTATATGGTCATAACTATCCTTATTTCTTTCAATAGCTGTGGCTAGATCAGTTGTAATATATAAATAGGAATTGTCTGATTTCGTAATTAGGATTGGTGGGTCTGTATCAATGTTAGCTACTAGTGCTCCATCGTTTAAAACAAGCTTGCCATCTTCTTTTAACCTCTTCAACATTGGTTCTATAAAGCTATTGACAGTACTTTCACCATCCCACTTGTCAAACTTGTGTCCTAGTCTATCTAAAACCTCTTTAATATAGTCCTTTGAAATAAAAAGCATTTTACTCCATATCTCTAGGTACCCTTTTTTATTGTTATTTAAATCCAGAGCAATATTCTTTGCTTTTTTATAGAATTCCTTATCTTTATCTGCCAGCTCGGTAGCTCTTGGGTATATCTCTTCAAGTTTAAAGTAATCTTTATCATAGTTTTTTATACCCTCCTTCTCAATTAAAGCAATTATATATGCAACAGGCATACCCCAGTCCCCTAAATGAATATCACTAACTACATTGTCACCAATCAATGTATGCATGTTGTAGATACTCCTTCCAATAGAAAGAGATCTAAGGTGCCCAACGTGCAAAGCTTTTCCTATATTTGGACCTCCATAGTCGATCAGCACCTTCTTCTTTTTTGATGTTTTGAGGTTATTAATAAAATCTTCTTTATTTTTTGCTAACTCTTTTTCTAAAAATTTGTTTGATAGAACTATGTTTATAAAACGATCATCTCCGATTGTGCAAACTTCAACCTCTTTGAGTTCTTCGAGATTAATTTTTATTTCTTCTATTAGTTTAGAAATGTCTTTATAGTCTTTGTATTTTAGAAGTTCATTACATTGGATATCAGATCTATCCGGATATCTAGAAAATTCTAAAGTGACTTTAACTGTAAAGCCATGTTTAACAAGGGTATCTTCTATCGCTTTGTTAATAGTGTTTAAATTGTTTAGCATTAAAATCATATATTACTCTAATTAAATCTCCTAAGCTTTAGTATTATCAAACTATATAATATGAAAGCTCTTATAACCGGAATTACTGGACAAGATGGAGCCTATTTGGCTGAGTATTTACTTGAAAAAGGTTACGAGGTCCATGGTACTGTTCGAAGGTCTTCTTCAATAAATACTAGTAGGATAGATAGTCTTATTTACAGGTTTGAGCTTGAGAATAAACTTCAATTACACTATTCAGACCTT
>Ga0310344_10000763_pt1 | contig 24991 bp, 24 predicted proteins | sample HC15DNA20200_MG_FD_203801 | JGI IMG/M metagenome (GOLD analysis project Ga0310344, IMG submission 203801) | Marine microbial communities from station ALOHA, North Pacific Subtropical Gyre - HC15-DNA-20-200_MG | ecosystem: Environmental > Aquatic > Marine > Oceanic | place: Pacific Ocean: North...
ACAAGGGTTTAATTGACCCCGAGGCGATCGATACGTTGGTCGATTTTTATGAGAATAAAGTCGGTCCGCAAAATGGAGCAAAAGTGGTGGCGAGGGCATGGTCCGACCCGGAATACAAAAAGAGGCTTCTTGCGGATGGAACCTCTGCGATAAGTGAGCTTGGGTTTTCTGGAATGCAAGGCGAGGACATGGTCGTCGTAGAGAACACTCCAAAAACACATAACCTTATCGTCTGCACATTGTGTAGCTGCTATCCCTGGCCTGTTTTGGGTCTGCCTCCGGTCTGGTATAAGTCGCCACCTTATCGCTCCCGTGCGGTCAAAGATCCTCGCGGAGTTCTTAGTGAGTTTGGTCTCGATTTATCTGAAGAGATGGAAGTTCGAGTGTGGGATAGCACGGCAGAAGTGCGTTACATGGTTTTGCCTGAACGACCTGAAGGAACCGACGCTCTTTCGGAAGCAGAACTTGCGGAACTGATCACACGAGATTCTATGATCGGGGTTGAACGCGTGGAGTATAAGGCACCGTGAACGGACCACATGATTTAGGAGGGATTGACGGGTTTGGACCCGTAGTGAAAGAAGCGAATGAACCCGTCTTTCATTCTCCCTGGGAAAAGAGGGTTTTTGGAATGTTCCCGGCCCTTATGGCGCTTAGGTTTTTCAATTTGGATGAACTGCGTCACGGTATGGAGCGCATGAGCTTTGCGTCCTATCTCACGAGCTCGTATTACGAACATTGGTTGCACAGCTTTGAGACTTTACTGGTCGAAAAGGGAGTCCTCACGGCTGACGAGCTGTCTTCCGGGAAGGCGAGTTCTCCTCAAGGACCCTCCGACAGCATGCTTACGCCTGAAAATGCTAATGGGCTCGCGCGTTCGGGCGCGAGCACCCGTATCGACTTGGACGTGGCTGCATCTTTTAAAGTTGGACAGTCCGTTTTGGCGAAAAACATTCATCCGATGGGACATACTCGTCTTCCAAGATACGCCAGAGGCAAGGTGGGAGAGGTTGTCGAAGACCACGGAGTGTTTGTCTTTGCGGATTCACATGGACAAGGAACGGGAGCTTCGCCTCAGCATTTGTACGGAGTAAAATTCCTTGCGACAGAGCTTTTTGGGGATGACTCACCCCCTAACGATTCGGTGACACTTGATTTATGGGATGATCACTTGGTTGCGAGTTAAGTAGGACGAGCCAGTTGTGAAACGTTTAAGGGTTAACTCGTCTAGTAAGCTTTAAAATTTTCAGGTAGGGGAATTTCATGCAGGATAAGGAAGCTACGCCGGGTCTTTTGTCGGGGGTTCGGGTTTTAGATTTTACTCAGTACTTGGCCGGCCCAACGGTTACACGCCTGATGGCTGAAATGGGTGCAGAAATTATTAAGGTAGAGCACGCGCCAGGAGGCGATCCAGCGCGAATCCTCCCGGTTGTGAAGGATGGACGCAGTGGCTACTACATTCAACAAAACAGAGGCAAGCAAAGCCTATGTCTCGACTTAAAGAAAGAAGAATCTGTACAGATCTTGCTCGAATTAATCCCAAAGGTAGACGTGGTTGTGGAAAATTATGGTGAGGGTGTCATGGAAAGACGAGGGATGGACTGGGAGACCATTCATAAAATCAATCCTCGTGTCGTGATGGCCTCGATCTCTGCCTTCGGAAGAACGGGTCCGTATAAACATAAGACAGGTTATGATTTTATTGCCCAGGCCTTTTCCGGAATGATGCATATGACAGGAGATCCGGACGGACCACCTTATATGGTTGGATTTGGGATCGCCGATCAAACGGCTGGGCTTCATGCCTTTGCTGCTATCGGGTATGCACTGTTTGCTCGAAACCAGACGGGAAGAGGGCAGTACATCGACCTCTCGATGGTAGATGCTTTATACGCCATGCACGAGATTTCGTTACAGGGACATTCCATCACCGAAGGACAAATGCCGGTCATGCGTGCAGGCTCACATCACCCCCTAATAAGTCCTGTCGGAGCGTTCAAGAGTCCAGGGGGTTATATCGTGATTCTGGCACTGCAGCTGCAGTGGCAAAACGTATGCGACGCGCTTGAAAGACCGGACCTGTTTGACGATCCGAGATTTGCGCAACAAGCCGATCGCGGAATTAATCAGGTGGAACTTATAAAAATCATTGAAGATTGGATGGAAGAAGTAGGGGACGACAAAGAAATTCTGAAACGTCTTGAAGATAATCGCGTACCGTGTGCTCCGGTTCTTTCTCCAATTGATGGAATTGGGCACGAATATCACGAGGCGAGACAGATGGTGAGGCAAGTTCCCGATCCCGTGTTGGGTGAGATTACAATAACGGGCTTTCCGTTTAAATTTTCAGAACACCCCGAGCTTCTAGATTTACAGGCGCCCCTCCTCGGAGAACACAATCGCAATATTTTGCTCGAGGTTCTGGAGTATCCGAGTGAAAAGGTGGATCAGTTGGAATCGGACGGCGTGCTGCAAAGCTCAGACATTTAGTAAGCATCTCTTGAAAGAGTTAAGAGCGGTCGCCTCGAGCTAAAGCTCGGACGGATCTAAGTTTTGGGCCGATGATGTGTAGCGACAGTTTGTCGCCAGATCTTATCGTCTTTGACAACGAACGTATCGGTTCCGTAATCGAAAATGTAGTTCGCGGATTCCGCAGTCCATGTGATATATAACATGTCGCTTGAAGCCTTTCGGTCGATCAAATTGAATTCGCTTCCGGCCGGGATCAAATCGTCACACCACATATGGAAAAAGTCGCGTGCGCCTTCGACTCCACGCCAAATCTTGTCGCCGTATATCATGACGGACTCATCACAGTAATCGGTTAATATTCCTTCGATATCCCCAGCTCCAAAGACTTCTAAGTGATGGTCGAATATTTCTTCTGCCGTTCTCATGGATGTACCTCGAATAAGCCCTTGCAGATTTGCTTAATCTCGCGCGGGCATGGTGTCGTTTTTCTTTGACGTCACTTGGAATTGTAGTGCATGCATTACCACGTAGAAATCCAGAGCTACATCTGTTCTAGCAGTTCCTTGATATTTCCAAGAAGGGCATCGGGTTGCTCTTTTTCCAAGGATGACGCCGAAGCAGTACCGGTTGAGACTGCAATTGCCCGCATATTGGCTGCTCGCGCGGCGCGAATGTCTACGATTGAGTCGCCTACGTAGGTACATCGCTCTGGCGCGACCTGGAGATTTTTCGCTGATAGCAGAAGGCATTCGGGGTGAGGTTTATGACGTTCCACGTCTTCTCTTCCTACGATCGAGACGAAATCTTCGCGAATACCCCAGCTACTTAGGAAAGGGAGTTCTCGACCTGATGAGGTCGCAATGCCTAGAGGGTAGTTCTTGGACTTTAAAGCCCGAATGACATCAAGGGCTCCCGGCAAGGGTTTGGTCTCCTCGTGATACCGTTTTCTCCATCTCCCCATATTTTGGGCCATCAGTTGGTCTACCTGGGCTTTGGCGTCCGGAAAATCTTCGGGAAGCATCTGCAGTAGTAGGTCCGGGGTTGCTTGGCTCATAAGCTCCCGCACTCGACTTTCTGGTACGGGCGGAGCTCCTAGTTCTTCCAACAGTTCTCCGCCCAGTTCAATGAAAAGGCCTACGGAGTCCGCAAGGGTGCCGTCGACATCGAAGACGATGGGATCTTTCTGCTCCATCTAGTAGCCTCTCCTCCTCTTTGTGATAAAGGTGTTCGATAGGGGCGCAGTATTATTCAACTGAGCGGGAGTGGCCATGTCTGATCGCGATAGTCCAAGTCAAAAGGTAGAAACCGAGTTGTTTCGGTCCGCTAATGACGAACCGGTGTTTTCAGAGCCGTGGCAAGCCCGCATTTTTGGAATTGTCGTCCACCTATGTGAGGCCCAAGGAATTCCTTGGACCGATTGGGCTACTCGGTTTAGCGAACAGCTCGCCTCTGCTGAGAAGAAGGGCGACTCCCCGGACGCGTATTATGAGTGCTGGTTGGAGGCAGCAGAGGATTGGCTTTCTGAGAAGGGGTTGGTCGACCCTGAGATCAGGGACCAAGTGAAGGCTGAGATGCTGTCAGAGCAGCTTTCGGAGCGCGGGCACGATCCAGAATGATCCTTTCTCGTAATAGGGAGCTTTCCCAAGGTCCCGGGATAGGCGACAATAGGGGCGAGTTGCTCCGCAATGTTCAAATAGAATAAAGTTTAGGAGGAGTTATGGCGCTTGACTACAGAGGTTCTCAGGGCGGAAAAACTGCTGCCGTTCCGGGCCACCGCACACTCCGGGATTCCGTAGAGGAAAGAGACCGCACGACGGCGGCTACGGGTCATTACTATGGAGTGACCGAGCTCACCCTTCGGGATTCGGATCCTATAAAGTATGAACGCTTTTATGCCAGGCTTCACTCGGCCGTCCTCGCTGCCAGAGAGTCTGCACGCTTTGTTGCCGCGAGCCCAGGTTCTAGGGAAATGGGAGAATGCCTTTGGGGTCTTACGACTCCGGAGGGGGACACCCTGGCAGTCTCTCTGGGGTTTTTGTCGCATACGGCCATTTTCCCAGTTTCTGTTCGCTATATGGCCTCAAAAGACTATGACGTGAATGACGGCATCGATGATGGCGACGTGTTTGCGGTGTCTGATGGCTTGACCGGGGGCGTGCCTCATCCTGGTGACTTTTATACCTTCGTTCCGATTGTGGTGGACGAAGAGGTAGTCGGTTGGTCTGTCGGAATAAACCACCTTATGGAGAATGGAGCTCCCGTCGCCGGTAGCTGGGCCACTTTTTCAGTAGACACGTTCATGGACGGTTTTGTGTGTCCACCGATGAAAACGGGCACTAAGTTGAGACAGTCGCAGTGGTGGAAGGCATTGTGGGAGCGTCGCACTCGAGCCGCAACGATGAACATCTTGGATGATAAAATGAGACTGGCCGGCTGTGCGATGATTCATGAGGCCACTCATAGACTTATTGATGAGTTTGGGATCGACTACTACAAGAGAGCTATCCGCGAGGTTATCGAAGAAAGTCGTCGCATGATTGTCGATAACATTAAGCAGACGACGGTGCCGGGAACTTATACAGGTTGTGCCTTTCGTTTAGTAAAATACAAAGGCCTACAGAACATTTGGTCTCATGCGGACAAGAACACCCTTATTCATGTACGAGGTAGTGTTGAGCCTGGTCAGGAAGGCTTGTCTCTAGATACCGAAGGAAGCTCAAAATGGGGCTATCACTCCTATAACGCAACACCCGGTGGCACTGACTGCGCGGTGTTTTTGGGCATGATCAATTCTTTTGGGCATAACACGAAAGTTACTGCTGGGATTGACTTGGCCATTGAACGCAATTATCCGAGAGGAAGCATTTACAATCCGGATAACGAATATACGAGTAATGCGAATCTTTGGGCGCAGACAATTGCAATCAATAGTGTCGGTTTTAATGCGGTGAATCGCGCAATGTTCTCAAGAGGCTACCTCGAGGAGGTTTTTAGTGTTGATGGGAACTGGGGAGCCTTTCAAGGCGCGGGTACTACTGAAGATGGTACGTCATACGGCTTCACGAATTTCGAGTGGCTAGGAGGAACCGGTCGCGGCGCTTATTGCTACAAGGATGGTGAACCGTTGATCTGGGCGGCCTGGTCTCAGATAGCGACGATTGGGGATGCTGAAGAGTTTGAAAGTACGGTACCTCCTCTCTTTTACCTGGGGCGCAAGCTCTTGAAGGGATATTGCGGGCACGGCAAGTACCGTGGCGGAGTAGGCAATTCGGCAGTTCATTGGATCGTCCAACCAGGAAAACACGTAGCTTTGACTCGCCCGAATGGTGGCCTTTCGTGTACAACCGCGGTTGGAGTGGGTATGAGCGGTGGTTATCCGGCTCCATCGAGTTTCATGATTTCCGCCCGTGGAACGAATATGTCGGAAATTATTGCTGAAGGAGGCGAAACTCCACGGGACGCACGAGAGCTCCTCGAGATGGTCGATGATGGCCGACTCAAGGTGGAAAATTTGGAAATCTGGAAGACAGACTGTCCCGAGCTCGCTTTCGACGAGAATGATCTGTTCGTGGATGCTGCAGGGGCCTCTGGTGGTTGGGGAGATCCTCTCGAGCGTGAGCCCAGTGCAGTTATAGAAGATCTGAATGAGGGCTGGGTCACGTCTTACGACTTTGTAAAAAACCTTCATGGAGTCGTTGCCGCGCAAAACAAAGAGGGAGAGTGGCAGTTAGATGAATCTTCGACTGTAGCTTTGCGCGAAGAGATGAGGAACAAGCGACGTCAGGAGTCGGTCTCAGTGTCTGATTGGTGGTCAAATGAGCGAGAGAAAGTTTTGAAGAAAGATTTTGTGCCTGAGGTAAATCAGATGTATGCGGAAAGCCTGTCGTTCGACAAGTTCGACCGAGAATTTCGAGACTTTTGGCAGGTGCCCGAGGACCTCGTGTTTGAGAATGAGGAAGAATAAATGGCCGAATCTCAAGTCGATAAAGATCTCATTCGACAGCTTGTAGAAGGTGATATCAGCGAAGACAACGTGACGCGGTTACAAAAGATGTCACGTAAGGATAAGGATCGTTTTTTTCAATATGTTGAGGTTTTGCAGGAGAAAGTGCCCTGGGACGAGAAAATCCTTTTGCGTATTTCAGATAAACTTTACGTGGTGGCAACTCAGGAAGGCGGTCGGATTGTAAAGTGCGAATGTGGTCATGAATTCGGGGATTACAGGGAAAACTGGAAACTCCAATGTCGCATTCGGGTGAGAAAAACGCTTGAGGAATTCAAGGAGGTGTATGACCCTGAGCCGGCATGCCCCGAACCGGGATGGCAGGAGATCCGAGAATATTTTTGTCCGGGCGATCATGCTGCTCAGCTTGCGGTAGAAGTGGTGTCCCCTGGCTACCCGATAGTCTTCGAGATGTTGCCCGATCTCGATGTGTTTTATAGGGATTACCTTGGCCGACCGCTTCCAGACGAATCGAGTCAGTGGTACAAGGACCAGACTTCTAATGTGACCCAATCTTGGCGAAGCAGGCGAGAAGCCCATTAGAGAAAATTCGAACAGTAAGATCAGTTTTAAAATGGGAGTTCCTTATGGCTGATGGCACGTCATCCGGCGACAACGAACGAAATTTTATCCTCGCTCTGGATGCGGGTGGAACAATGACGGATGCCATTCTGGTAAAACCGGACGGTAGTTTTACTGTTGGCAAGTCGATCACTAGGAAAGAGGATGAAGCTCGGAGCTATAGAGATTCCGTTTCCGATGCTGCGCAATCTATTGATATGACATCGGACGATGTCCACGCTCAGTGTGGCGCGGATATCTACTGTGGCACTGGAATGCTTAATACGGTCCTTACGGGCGAAGGCCGCCGCGTAGGACTAATAGTCACTCGAGGCTTTGATGATATTTCAACGATGGAAGGTGGACTGACTTATTTGGGCCAGACCCAAGCGGAATCGCTTCATCAGCAACTACATCGCCATACCCGTCCTCTCGTTGACGCTTCTGATGTTCGCTCTGTTTCTGAGCGTATAGGCGGAGGTTGCTATCAGGGCAACATTCACCTCCCTCCAGGTCATGTGTTAATCCCACTAAACGAAAATCATGTCAGAGATGCGGCTAATGAGCTCCTCGATCGGGGGGTTGAAGTAATTGGGATTCTCTTTTTGTATTCCTTCGTGAATCCGGAACATGAACATCGAGCGAAGGAAGTGATCGAGGAGGTTTTGAAGGGTCGCGGCCAAGATATCCCGGTGGTGTGTTCGGCCGACGTTGCACCGGTGGCTAAAGAAAATCCCCGACTCAAGAGCCTCCTCTTCCAATGTTTTGCTGCCGAGCAGGTACGAGAATCTCTCCTGGAAGTTGAAAAAGAAGCCAAGGGCTTCGGATATCGCGGAAGGCTACTTACCCTGCTTTCTTACGGTGGTGCCGTAAATATGGAATATCCGCGGCTGTATGAAACGATGATTTCGGGGCCGATAGGGGGACTCATCGGAGCACAGTTCGTCGCGGAGCAACTGGAAATCGACCAGCTTGTTACTGCCGATATGGGCGGTACCAGTTTTGACGTAGGCCTATTGCTTGACCGACGTATGGGTATGACGAAGACAGCTGATATTGCCGGGCACCGTCTGGCTCTTCCGATGGTTGAAATCGATTCGGTGGGTAGTGGGGCTGGCTCGGTCGTCTCCATTGACCAATATAGACGTCTCCATGTAGGACCCGAAAGTGCAGGCGCCAAGGTCGGCATTTGTTTTGAATACGATCGTCTGACTGTGACCGATATTAATGTGGCCCTTGGTTATGTCGACCCAGATTATTTTTTAGGGGGACAAGTCAAGCTGGATAAAGACCGTGCACTCTCAGCGTTGGAGTCAGAAGTCGCTAAACCTCTAGGTCTCGATGTATACAACGCTGGAGCTGGAGTTTTGGAGATCGTGAACTCGGAAATGGCGGATCTTCTGAGAACGATGGTTGCGGCGAAAGGGTACGATACTCACGACTTTACCCTTCTCTACTATGGTGGTGCCGGGCCGGTGCATATGTGGGGGTTCACCGCAGGTATCGAGTTCGCCGATGTAATAACCATGCCCTGGGCTGCCGGTTTCTCGGCCTTTGGAGCTGCATGTGCCGAGTACATGCATCGTTATGATCGAGGATTAAGGGAGCTTATCCCGAATGATATGTCGCAGGAGGATCGCGTTGGTTGCGCCTCACGTATCGATCAAGCGTGGCGTGAACTCGAAGACGAGGCGCGGGAAGAAATGAGAAAAGAGGGCGTCAACGTAGATAGAGTTGTATTCCGTTACGGCGTTTCTGCGCGCTACATTGGGCAACTGGAGAGCTTCGATACGCGTCTGGAATCGGGAAACGTGAAGAGTGCTCAAGATATTGATGACCTGATTCAAGCTTTCGAGGTGATGTATACCAAGGTATATCCAGAGGGGGCTCGTTTCCCGGACGCCGGGTATTCGGTAACGGCGGTTCATCTCGAAGCCGTAGCACCAAAACCACAGCCTGTTCTTGGGAAAAGGGAGCTTAAAGGTGAAAAGCCGTCCGACTCCGCATATGTGGGATCGCGTGATGTTTTTCATCGAGATGCATGGATGCAATTCAGAGTTTTTGAGATGCAGGAACTTGATGCTGGAAATGTAATCGAAGGCCCTGCGATTATTCGAGATCCAATGACAACGGTAGTGGTTCCACCTAATCGAAGAATGGAACTAGATGAATATAGAATCTTGCATTATCGCTAAGGAGTTGCTTTATGAAACTTGGGACTTTTCGTCACGCTGGTCAGCTTTTGCCAGGACGGATTGAAGGTGAAGAAATTGTTAACTTGGTGGACGCAGGACTACCCGAAGACCTTAAATCAATTTTGGACCTAGGGCACGAGACCATGTCTGCGGTCGCGCGCGCAAACGGGTCCAGGCTTCCTCTAAGCGAAGTCACTCTCGAAGCGCCGATTCAGCGCCCTGGAAAGTTCTTCGGAATCGGCCTCAATTATGACGACCATATAAAGGAGACTGGCCTAGAAAAGCCAACCTTTCCGGTATTTTTTAACAAGCAGTCGACGTGTGTATCAGGGCCGTTTGGAAAAATTCATCGTCCACGAGTTTCCAATCACTTGGACTACGAAGGTGAGCTCGGTGTGGTCATTGGTCGTCGATGTCGGCATGTTCCAAGGGATAGGGCAGGCGACGTTATCGCTGGGTTTTGTGTCGTAAATGACGTCAGTGTGCGGGATTGGCAGATGAAGTCGAAGACATTTGTCGTCGGAAAGGGTTTCGATACTCACGGTCCGCACGGCCCGTGGATTACTACAAGCGATGAGGCTGGCGATCCCCATAACTTAGACTTGAAAACATGGGTCAACGGAGAGCTTCGCCAAAACTCGAATACGAGCAACCTAACATACGACTGCTACGAGCTAATTGAAACGATTACAAAGGTATGCACCATGGAGCCCGGGGATATTATCTCTACAGGCACTCCGAGCGGCGTCGCGTTGGGCTTCGATCCCCCGAAATGGCTCGTACCGGGAGACCGGGTAAAGATTGAAATTCAGAACCTTGGGTTTATAGAGAACACTGTTATTGACGAACCTCTCGACACCGATAGGGTGTAACCGATGAATTTTGAAACCCTCCGCATCGACGTAAGTGAGGGCATTGCGAATATTGTTTTGAATCGCCCGGAATCTCAAAACGCTATCAACCTGTTAATGACGAAGGAGTTGATGGAGGTTGCAATTTTTTGCGACGAAAACCCAAGTGTGAGAGTGGTGGTATTGACTGGAAGCGGAAAGATTTTCAGTGTAGGGGGAGATATTCGCGAATTCGTCGCAGCGGGCAGTAATCTAGCGCCTCTCACCAAAGAGATGACGGTCTTTCTACATGCCGCAGTATCACGTTTCGCGCGGATGGATGCTCCACTTATCGCAGCGGTCAATGGCGTAGCAGCCGGGGGAGGGTTCGGCCTCTGTTGTTGTGCGGACATTGTTTTGGCAGCGGACTCGGCACGGTTTTGTACAGCCTATACGCGTTCAGGTTTAGCGGCTGATACCAGTACGACATATTTTTTGCCTAGGGTGGTGGGCCTTAGGCGAGCCTCAGAGCTCTTGATAACTAACCGCACGCTAACTGCCCAAGAGGCGGAAGGCTACGGGTTAGTAACAGAGGTCGTTCTAGAAGGAGAACTGGCGGATAGATCTCAGGAACTCGCTAGCGAACTTGCGAAGGGTGCAACCAAGGCGTACGGATTTGTGAAGAAGCTCTTGGGAACGAGTTTCTCCGAGACGTTAGAAACTCAGATGGAATACGAATCACGAGCCATAGCAGATTCTTGTCGAACAGAGGATGTTGCCGAGGGGATTCGCGCTTTTTTGGCAAAACGTACGCCAGACTATCAAGGTCGCTAAGCAGGACAACTTATGGAGAAGACCGAGCTTGCGTCGCGCCTGTCTCGTCTTTTGGCCTACCACAGCCAAAAAGCCGGTAGAGTGGAGAATGTTCGAGGATTTCAGGAAAGTCATGGAGGCTTGACCTTCGGATTTGACTGGGTCATGCCTTCTTGCCCACGCGATTCCATGGTCATACGACTTGCTCCTCGTGGGGTTCGTCGGAGCGGCAATACGGACGTGTTGCGACAGTCAGAATTGTTAAAAACTCTCCGCAAACACGGATTCCCAGTCGCTCCGATACGACATGCCGGTAGAGATGATGAATGGTTCGATACAGACTACGTGATTTTCGAACATGTCGAAGGTAAAGCGTTCCTTGCTTGGGATCCTGACGTTTCATTTTCAAGGGATCCTGCTGACGTTGCTCCAAAGTGGAGAGCAGCTGTTGAGCTTCTGGCTCAAGTCCATCAATTCAATTCCGGTAAGTACCTCGCGGATTGGGAAGCTCCAACGCCGATAGAAGGAGAGGTGGAACGATGGGATTCTATACTTGCTCAAGCCGCCGAGACCGAGTGGATGAGGCTTGGTAGCAAGGTACGAGCTTTGCTTTTGTCGACCGAACCCCCGAATTCACCAGTAGGGCTCTTGCACGGCGATTGTCAGCCTTCAAATATTCTTTTTTTGGCGGATGGACGAGTTTCGGCTCTCCTTGATTGGGAGCTTTCTTGTATCGGAGCGCAATATTATGACTTGGGCTGGTTGGTTATGATTGGCGACCGTGAGAGTTGGCACCCGGATTGGGAGCCGGTCAATTCACTTAACCCTGAAGAGATGATCGATTACTACGCATCGTTAACGGACCGTTCTTGCGAAGGAATAAATTGGTACCGCGCCCTAGCTAACTACAAGATGGCCGTAATTACCGGTCTTTTTGTAAAGCTTCATAGAAACGGTAAGCGGATCGATCCAGATTGGGAAAAGTTCGGTTTGGCAGCGCCTAATTTATTTCATCGTGCCTGCGAAATTTTATCTTAGTCTAACCCTTTAGGTGTTCGGGATTTACAATACGCAACTTATCTTCAAGAATTTCAAGTAACAGTTGGAAAACTTTTTCGTCCTGGTAGTCGATTGAGCCGTCGCGGATCTTCTGAGCTAAAAGTGCATTGAGTTCCTTGAGGCTACCTTCTGTTCCTAGAAGTTTTGCAAGTTCTGCTTGTTCATCTTGGTCTTGCCGGGACGAGATTTCTATCTCACGTTCAATAATGTTGAGCAAATGAATGGACACACGAAGGTGAAACTTGTCATTCCCTTCAGTTCTTTTCATAAGGTCGCGCAAGAAGAGCGAGATCGTATTCAGAATGTTTGGAGCCGTCGGTCGGTCTTGCACGTTCTTAATCCAGTGTTCCATCGATAGTTTTTAAAAGGTCGTATTCGATCTCCGCACAGTTTCTTCCGCATGCAGCGAAGACGACTGAGCTTCTTCCCAGCTCTACATGTCCGTAAGCCTGCATCAGATTTATTGATGCCCAACGCAAAAGGCCGAAGATTTCCCAGTAGCGAACCTCGTCGGGGTCTGGGAGTTGATTTTTGGAAAGGTACCCAGCAAATAGATCTTCACGCTTTCCAAAACCTCCAACAGGTTTGTCAAATTGACCAAACCTCCAGGATCGAGTGCACAGCCACCCTAAATCTTCGAGAGGATTTCCAATATGGCAGCACTCCCAGTCCAATACTGCGCGAATTCCTTCAGGTCCAAGAATAAGGTTTCCATTTCGAAAATCGCCGTGGACCAGGGTGCGCCGCGTATTTTCGGGACGGTGATCTTCTAGCCACTTTAGGCCAACTTCGAGTGCTGGATGTGGTTCGACGTATTCATCGATTCGATTACGTTGGGCTTCGACAGGATCGAGCGAGTCCGGAAGATGACGTAAGAAATCAAGTTTAGAATCTTGCGTCTGATGGAGGATTCCAAAAATTTCTCCACATTGAAATGCCAGCTTTGGGCGAATTTCAGCGAACAAGGAATCTCCAAGAATCTTTTTGGGGAGTGTTTCTCCCTCCACGAATTCCATCGCAAAGCCTTTTCCAAGGCCATCTTCAGGGTTCAATTCAAAAAATGGTTGGGGGGTCGGCACGCCGATTTCCCGAGCTAGTAAAATTGCTTGGTACTGAATATCCGAGGGTAGAAAATGATTACCTGGACCCTGGTAAGTCTCTTGTCGCAAAACAACCCGTTGAGAGGAACCTCCTGATTCGACAAGGTCAAAGAGCCAAGTTCGATTGCTTTGGCCAGCCGTTGCGAGGTCGAGATTGGTTACATAGGCCGCGTTTCCGTAACGCTTTTTTATGGCAGTCTCTATAAGTGGTAGTTGGGAGGCCCGGTCGGTCACCTTTCTAAGACGGGTATCCCAGGAGCTCACCATCCTGTATTAAATCTAAATACTCTGAAAAACCCAAGCATGACTGGTTGTTCCAGGACCAACGTGTCATTGCTTCGGTGATTCGCGTTTCAACTATTACATCGTCAATTTTTCTGCGATTGCGAAGGGGCACTAGGCTAATCGGTTCGCCGGTAAGCTCTTCGACACCTGCATCTGTTCTTATGGTCAGATGGGTAAGCTTTTGCATTTTGTCATCGGTCCATTCCGTGACAACGTCGAGGTCTTTGACCTCGTGATAAGCTCCGTCTTTCCAAAAGCAACCTACTCGTCTAATACGACCGTCTTTGTGCCGAACTTTGATCACCATCATTCCCGCTTTGGCATCGAAGTTAGCAACGAGGAGGCGGTGCCATAAATTGTTTTGCCAATAACGAGGGCCCCAGGAGTGATCTCGCCATCCGAAGGCGCGAAGATTGATCCGGTCTTCTCCTATATGCATGTGACCGCTTACCGTCGTGTGCTGATTGAAATGCCCGCGGGAGAAATCTCGTCCGTAAAGTGGCTCTATTGAAGGGTCTGTAGGTTCCCCACCGTGCATTGGAGATACCCCCCGCAGCTCCCAATTCAGCTCGCAGGGGACCAGGGAGTTTTCTTTGAAAGCCTTGCTTGGGTCGAGAAGCATTTTAGGATCGGAGAGAAGAAGCACCTCACCCGAGTACTTCGTGCGAAATGATTGAAACGGTTCAAGGACTTCATAGGTTAAGTCACCTGCGGAGAAGGACTCGTTAGTAGAAATCCTAGGCCTCTTATACATGAACGCGACTTTTCCGTTTGGCAAGTGCAAGCAAAGGGACATTTCGGCATAGCCTTCGTTGGCGCGGTTGCCTATTCGCATCCAGCCTCCCGCTGCTTGATCGGGGTCCCAGCCGTTCCAATACACGCTTTCGTTAAAATTTGGTTCTGGGCCGAGAGGGTGGTTGTATTCGTCTTTTCTGTCTAGGCGCATTCCGAGCATTTATCGTCCTTTCCAAACAGGGTCGCGTTTTTCTTTGAAAGCTTTGGGCCCTTCTTGTGCATCCTCGCTTAAGTAAGGCTTTTCGAAAAGTTTTTCCCCTCGTTCAAGACTCCCCAAGAAACTTTGCCCAAGGCTTTCGTATACCATTGCCTTTCCGGCTCTAACCGAAAGGGGGGCGTTGCGTGCGATCGTGTTGGCAAGCCTTGCTGTTTCATTTCTGAGTTCCGACTCTTCGACAACCCTGTTAACGAGGCCAATTTCGTGAGCTCTTTTGGCACTTATGGGTTCCGCTGTCACAAGAAGTTCAATTGCAACTCGCGGAGGAATCAGCCAGGCAAGGGGGCCGGCCCACGGAGCCCCTCTTCCCCACCGCGCTTCGCTAATGGCAAATTTGGCATTTTTTTCCGTTACAACGAGGTCACACATTTGGGCAAGCAGGAAACCGCCCCCATAGGCTCCGCCTTGTACCATCGCGATCGTAGGTTTGTCCGTGATAATATTTTTGTTTAGGTACGGGAAAAAATTTGCGCCCGGTACCTTCAGGCCAGAAGCGGCCATTTCTTTGAGGTCTGCTCCCGCACAAAAAACTTTTCCTGTTCCACCGAGAACCATGACTCTCGCTTCGTCATCTCTCGCAAATTCAGTGAAGCACTTTTTAAAACCATCGCGGACACCTCTGGAAATCGCATTTCTTGCTTCCGGACGATCAATGGTCACCCATGCAACGTTCTCTTTTCGTTCATATCGTACTAATTCATCGGCCATTAGCGCAGTGTACCGCCTTGAGGTTTTGAGGGGACCTCCTTGACCAAGTCTTTGTCCCAACGATACTAGTAGTACAATAGCTACGAATTGAGGCGTATACGCCGACCGCCACGAGGAGAGAATCATGAAAATTGCCTACATGCCCGATACGCATTTTGGAATCTATGATCAGGCCACTCCAACCCCTGAGGAAACTGCTGACGCAGCAGAACATTTGATGGTGGAGTGTGAGCTGGCAGAGCAAGTAGGCTTTGATGGTTTGTGGTTCCCTGAAAGGCATTCGCGGACAGAAACTTTCATATCTTCCACTACTACTTTATTGGCCGCTGCCGCCGCGCGCACCAAGAAGGTAGATCTCGCCAGTACGGTGATCATGCCGACCTTTCATCACCCTGTTCATTTGGCTGAGGAACTGGCAAATATCGATGTGATTTCTGGGGGAAGGTTAATTTTTGGTGCTGGAGTCGGGTATCACGAAGACTACTTTCGCCTCTTTGGAGTCCCTTTCGTCAAAAAAGGCAGACGATTCGAAGAAGTGATGAAGGTTATGGAAGGAGTTTGGACCCAGGATAAATTTAGCTTCGAGGGAGAGTTTTTTCAGTTCGACAACGTTTGTCTCACACCCAAGTCTTTCCAGCGTCCACGGCCTCCCGTGTGGATTGGAGCTTTCACTGAGGGCCGACCGATCGACCGTTCCTTGGATTATGAAGGTCTGATTTCGTGGGCGATTGCTCTCCCCCATAGTCTCGAGCAAGTCAAGATCAAAGTTGAGGACTTAAGAGAGAGGGCGTCCAAGCTTGGTAAGGAGGACTGGACTTTCGCGATGGGTTTAGAGGGCTGGATCGGCGATGACGAGGAGTGGATTCGCGAGAATCATGGCCATCGATGGGTGAGGGAACTCGGTTTTTACGAGGACGAAAGCCTCTCGGGTTCTACTGAGCGAAAAGCTCTGGAAGAGATGGAACGTTTTCACGTCACTTTGGGAAGTAAGCAGAAGTGGATCGATCGATTGAGCGAATTACGAGAAGTAGTCGCCCCAGACTACATTGGCATTCGCACTCGAGGCCCTAATAATGCGCCACATTACTATCCGTCTAAACAAGAATGCCTTGAATGCATTGAAAGTCTAGGAGAAGTCGTGAAGGAGCTTTCTAAATGAACGAACCAATCGTTGAACCCATTAGTTATGAAGACGCGTCGGCAGCCGTAAAGGCAGTTTATGACGACATTCTGGAGACGCGGGGAATCAAATTTGTGCCTAATTTTTGGCGCACGATTGCACACGATCCCAAGCTCTTGGCTCGGACGTGGAGCTCCTTGAAAGAAATAATGCATCCAGGTGCGCTGGACACCTTAACGAAAGAGATGGTCGCCGTTGCTGTAAGCGTGACAAACGGTTGCGAGTATTGCATTCGATCTCACACGGCGTCTGCGCGAAAGTTAGGTATGACGGATGACATGCTGGGAGAGCTCATGAGTGTAGTCGGCATGTTTAATGAGACAAATCGCCTCGCCAACGGTTATCAGGTTGAACCCGATAGTGTCTTTTTTAGAAAACGCTCGGACTGATCATATTAGAGACTGCGATGTCGCCGTCATCGGCGCAGGTGCCATCGGAGTTTCGGTTGCTTACGAGCTCGCGAAGGCGGGCCGGAGCGTTACGGTTCTCGAGCGGTCGGATGTCTGCTCCGGTGCCTCCTATGGCAATGCCGGGTGGGTTTTTCCCAACCATGGTGCCCCCCTCGCTAGACCAGGCGCGATCCGCAAGGCTCTTCGATGGCTCTCAAACCCAGCGGGGCCACTCTACATAAAACCTCGACTGAGCTGGTCACTTATGCGTTGGCTTTTCGAATTTTGGCGCGCCTCCAACTCGACTGCTTCGCGTCGGACCTTCGGCCTCAACAGGAAATTGGCTTTGCGAAGTTTAGAACTCTCAGAACAATGGATTACTGAAGAGGGCTTGGACTGCTATTTCGGACGGCCGGGGGTGGTCCTCGTCTGTGAGACCGAGGCTGGTCTCTCTGAGTCGATTCAGGACTTGGAGACGCTTAGGTCATTTGGAGGCGAGGCAACGGTTCTGGACCGTGGGGACTTGCTGAAAAAAGTACCTTGTTTAAGAGCGGCTCCTGTCGGTGGTATTTTTTTTGAAGGCGATGGTCACCTCCAGCCAGATAAATACGTGAGGGGTTTAAGCGAAGCCGCGGAAGCGAAGGGTGCGGTCTTTTGTTTGAATACGGAGGTGTTGGGATTTGAGAAAGAAAAGGGTCGAATCAGTCGTATTGTGACAACCCGGGGCGATTTTAGGCCGGCAGAGGTGGTTCTTGCCGCGGGTGTCTGGTCGAAAAGTTTGGGACGTTCCCTCAATTGCCGTTTACCCCTTGAGCCGGCAAAGGGATACAGCATCACTGTGGGCCAACCCAGTGATGGACCACAGTTACCTCTTTTGCTGAGAGAGTCGAAAGTGGCAGTGACTCCTATGGGTGAACAATTGAGATTTGCAGGGACATTGGAACTTTCGGGGTTGGACCCCAATGTCAGCCTTACAAGAGTGGACACGGTTTGGTCGGCTGCATGTCGCCACATTAGAGGAGTTGAATTTGAGCCACACTTTGAGACTTGGCGAGGGTTTCGGCCCTGTTCTCCAGATGATCTGCCCTACATTGGCCGGCTCAGTTCGGTAACGAATCTAACTGTCGCCACTGGCCACGGCATGTCAGGGATATCTCAAAGTGCCGTTACGGGCCGTCTCGTTTCTCAGGTGATTACTGGACATCCTCTGGATATCGATATTGACCCTTTCGGGCCCGAGAGACTTTCATAGGCACTGTCTGGTGACAGAAGGCATCCTTCTGGGTGAAAGTAAAATCAAACTCAGTTTTAAAAATGCGAGCGATTTTAAAAATTTGAACAGGTTTTGTTGACATATCGTGTAGTAATCCTGTCTACTTGCTGGTCCATGCTTCGGCACGGGCTAGGGAGGTGATCGTTCGGAGTTGAATTTGGGCTCCGAGACCTCCAAGCTACTGAATTTATTATTTATTTGACGCCACACAAGTCGTCAAAGGAGTAGGTTCGAAGAACGCATGACACAGTTTGATTCGTCCTGGATGGCCGGGTGGCGCACCCTGGTCAACGAGAATGAGGTTCTGGGCCACGTCGGAAAACATCTGAACGCGGATGTCCTGTTGGAGTTCGGTGAGACATCATACGTGGTCTCCTTCCGGAAGGGACGAATTGTCGAGTTGGAAGAAGGGGTTAGTCCAGAGACCTGCTGGAACTTCGGTCTACGAGGCCCAGCCGACACTTGGGCAAAATTTTGCGAGGATCCCCCTCCACCGATGTACAACGATATTTGGGCGATGGCTCACCCACTGCATGGTCGCCTCGTCTTCGATGGCGACGTCAAAGTTCTTTGGCAAAACCTGCGAGCTTTCACTTGGGCCCTCGATCGCATGCGCGAAGTGAAGGGTTAAAGGCGGTTATAAGAACATGGCAAAAATAGAACCGATCACCGGGCATTACATTTACGTTCCCTTCGAAGGCACGGAGTACCGCATCTTTTTTGAGGAAGCAGGGGAGGGTATTCCTCTGTTATGTCTCCATACCGCTGGAACAGATTCCCGGGAATGGCGGCACCAACTCTGCGATCCCGACATTAACAAGCATTTCAGGGTCATTGCTCTCGATCTGCCACGGCACGGAAAGTCGATTCCCCCTGGGGATTGGTACAAGGAGACCGAGGAGTACAAACTTACCGCGCACTTCTATAGCGGAATCCTCATGGCTTTCTGCGAGGCTCTAGGCCTCGAAAATCCAGTCGTTATGGGTAGTTCGATGGGTGGGAACATTTGCCTTCATCTGGCCCTACACCACGAAGAGGACCTCAGGGCGCTTATTGCGATCGAGGCCTGCGACTACTCACCCGGCTGGCACCTGGATTGGCTCCACAACTCGCAAGTTCACGGTGGCGAGGCGTGTGCCACATCTGTTTTTGGCCTTATGGCGCCCCAGAGTCCCGACGAATACCGGTGGGAGACCTGGTGGTACTATTCCCAAGGTGGTCCTGGAGTGTTTAAGGGTGACTTGTTCTTTTACAGCGTCGACCACGACTTTAGAGAGTTGGCCGATAAACTCAGTGGAAATGTCCCGATGTACTTGATGACCGGTGTCTACGATTTTGCGTGCACTCCGGAAATGACGGAAGAGACCGCACAAAAAATTAAGGGTTCTGAGTGCATCATTATGCAAGAGATCGGACACTTTCCAATGTGCGAGAATCCGGAGGTTTTCAAGAAGTACTTGATGCCTGTTTTAGATAAGATTCGGGCGCAAGCTTAAAATTTAAGGGCAGCGACGGCTGTTAAAGACAAGGAGTGTCATCGGTGGAAGTAGGGCTTTTTTATCTCCCGAGTACTGGCTCAAAACAGGAACTTATGGAGGGCATGGCAGGCAAGCGAACTGATCTCTATCAGAAAATGCTCCGAAATATGACCCAACAAATTCAGTATTGTGACGAGCACGGCTACTGGGGTTCTGCGACAACCGAGCACCATTTTCATATCGAAGGGGAGGAAGTTTCAACCAATCCTGTAATGCTTGACCTTTACTTCGGTATGCAAACTAAACACATGCGTTTTGGCCAACTGGGGAAGGTTCTGCCCTGTGAAAACCCTATCAGGTTTGCAGAAGACATAGCGATACTTGACCAGATGCTCCAAGGGCGAGCTTTTGCTGGGTTTGCAAGAGGATACCAGCCTCGATGGGTCGACGTTCTGGGCCAGCAGATCACCGGCCTGGGAGACAGCGTGACGGACCCGGCGGCCTACGAGGAGTTGAAAAAGGAGCTCTACTACGAGCACTTCGAGATCATTAACAAAGCCTGGGCAAACGCGACTTTTAGTCACCAAGGAAAGCACTGGAAGATTCCACCAAGGGAGGACATCTTTTGGCCCGCCCATGAGGTGAGTACCGAGCTAGGAGCGGGTGTGACCAAAGAGGGGATGCTTCGGGAGGTCGGGATCGCTCCCGGTCTCTACCAAAGGCCCCGCCCCCCCATGTTCCAGCCTTTCAGTTTCTCTGAATCCTCGGTTCGGTGGGCTGTCCAAAACGAAGTGGTTCCAATTACCGTGATCTGTGATACCGACCTCTGCGCCGCCCAGTTTCGGGCTGCCCAAGAGGGGGCGGCTGAGGTAGGGCGAGACCTCAAGTACGGGGAAGGTATTGGAATGACAAGGGAAATTATCTGCGCAGACACCGATGAGGAGGCCTTCCGGATCGCTAAAGATGCCGGGAGCTACGTGTGGCAGAAGTTTTTCCAGCCGTTTGGATTCAATGCTGCAGTAGCCAAGACGGGAGAAGATCCGATGGCTCTTCCCCGCACCTTTGAAATTCTTGAGGAACGGGGGTTGGTTATTTGCGGGAGTCCAGATACGGTTAGTAGGAAGCTGGAAGCTCTTTTTGAAGAACTACCCGCGGAATACTTTTGGCTGTTTACGTATACGCAGCTTGTGCCACAGCCGGCCTTGATGCGACACTTTGAGCTGATGACTGAAAAGGTCCTACCAAACTTTACGGACAAGATTTCCTGAGGACATTAATAATGAATCGATTGAATAACGAAAAACTCTCTGCACGTCTGCGATTTGGAAAGGGCCTAGTTGTGTCCTTCGTCGTAGCCTTAGCAATATCGGCGCTTTCGATCCCCGCGTTGGGGCAGGCGGTAGCCGATTGGGATAAACGCTTCGAGTTCCGAGCGGATGTGGTTGCGGCTACAACACTTGTGGAATCCGACGAGATCTTGGCAGTCGGCAAGTTTGGAATGATGGCTCTCATCACTTTCGACGGCAACGACTCAACAGCAAGGATGATTACAGGGGATGTCAACGAAGACTTGATTTCCGTTGCTGCCTTGAATGACAACGGCGCGGCGCTGGTCGGAGGGTCGGAGGGGAATATCTACCGTTACGAGAACGGTGAAATTTCCCTGATCCAGAACCTAGGCCCTGATGCGGTGCTGGACATTAGCGTCCAGAGAGATGTTATTGATGCATGGGGCAATTACGGAGAGATCTTCTCGGTCTGGGCTTCTGGTGGACGTGGAATCCTTGCCGTTTCGACAGACGCCGGTAGAAGCTTCCAAGATGCAGCTCCCAAGCGGGTCGTTCAGCCGTCTCTGACGCTTCCTAACCGTCGTGAGGGCATGTGGTTTAGCGGTGTCGGAAACATTTACGAGGACACCATAAAGCTTCGAGCGAAGGTAAACGGCCGCTGGGCGGAGATGGGTAAGGACTTCATTCTAAATCCCGAGGACGGGATCATGGAGGTCTTCACCGATCTCGATGCGTCCCCGACCCCGACCTTGAGCTTTGAGTTCCACCCCGGACCTCCGTTTCAGGCGGGAGACTTTTCTCTCAACAAAATCATGTTCCAAGACGATCTCATCACAGCAGTGGGCGAGTTCGGGTTTATCATCCAAACGGAAGACTTCGGGAAAACTTGGGTCCGGCAGGCCGGAGTACTTACGGCAAACGATATGGGTACGCCGTACTGGATCAGCGGTGAGGCTGCCGGTGACACGATCGTGCTGGTCGGAGCTGGTGGCATGACTGCTCGAAGTACCGACCGAGGTAAGACATGGGAATCGCTCCCCGATCCTTCGGACGGTGGCGTTTTCGGCGTTAGTCTCGATGCAGGCCCTGATAAGCCCCTAGTGATGGGCGCGGTCGGTCTTCTCGGTCAGCTTGATGGAGATGCTTGGGACTTGGTAGACCGGACGCAGTTGAGCCTCTTTTCGTGGCTCAAGACGGCACTAAAAATTGATGGCAACACTCTGCTGGCCCTAGGTGGTCGAGGAAGTTGTGTTTATAAAACTGGTGAAAGTTGGGATCGCTGCAGCATTGCGATTTCCACCGACGACGAAATTTAGGTCAGGAGAGAAGAAAAATGGCAGATGAGCATGCAAGATCTACAGGTTGGACTGGTAAATTTGCGCGATGGTGGATAAACAACCCACTTATATCGTTCGTAATCATGGCCATTCCGACAGCGGTTTTGGCTTATAAGATTCCCTCAATTGAGGTCTTCTCCCGGTTTGCGGATCTGTTACCTCAGCGACATGAATATATCGTTACTTACAACGAGATGCGTGACACCTTTGGTGGCGCGAACGTGGTGACGATGTCCGTGCAGCGAAACGAGGGTGACATTTTCAACGAAGAGGACCTTTGGAAGGTTCGGTACCTGAACGACGAAGTCGACAAGGTCAAGGGCGTGAACCACTACCAAGTGGCTAGTATCGCGCACCGAAAGATCCGGCGAATCGTGACGGACTCGTCTGGTATGGTCAAGTCGAAACCCGTGCTCCCTCGGAGGATACCGAGTAAGGACGCGCGTCTAAAATCGCTTCGTGAAGAGATGTTTAACAACGACATCGTTTACGGGACCTATTTGTCTGAAGACGGTACGGCGGCGATGGTACTTGCGGGTTTCAACGAAGACCGGCTTGACTACTACAACGTCTTCTCGCGCCTGAGGACATTGCGAAGGCTTCTGGAAGGTGACAACTTCTGGGTGGCTCGCGCTGTTGATCGCCTGAGGGATCAGGCAAACACTGGTGAATTAAACAAGTTTAAGCGCTCTTATGCCAACTTTAACAAGGTGATGGAGAAGCAAGGCTTTGCGGTCGATTCTGCGCTCGTTGAGGCGGTAGGAGCAGCCGTTGAAGCGGGGGTCCCTGAAGGGGCCGATGCAGTGCAGTCTGGGAAAATCTGGGGTGCCGCGGTAATGCCGCTGTTTGATTCGGTCCTCGATGCTAACGACCCCGAGGGCACTCCCAAGACCACGGTATACATCGCGGGAGAACCTATGCTGAAAGGGTGGATTTATCACCACTCGGGTCAGCTAGGGACGATCTTCGGTATCACCGGCATCCTATTCGCGACACTCTTGCTACTCAACTTCCGATCGATTCCAGGACTGATCCTCCCGATCCTGAGTACGGGCCTTTCCGCAGTATGGGGCCTCGGGTTTGTGGGTTGGATCGGATATAACTTGGATCCGCTCATTTTGGTGGTTCCGATTCTGATTTCGGCCAGAACGGCGAGTCATGCGGTGCAGTTCCTTGAGAGGTATCGCGACGATATTCGTCAGGGTAGTGACCGAAAACAGGCCACTATCAACACGATGTCCGAGTTGATCACACCTAGCTTCATTGCGATCTTTACGGATGCGGCTGGATTGTTGGTGCTTGCTGTGTCCTCAATTCCAATCATCGCGAAGCTCGGAATATTCTGCTGCTTCTGGTCGGGAAGTAACATCGTCTCGGTTCCGTTGCTTCTGCCGTGGATGATCGCTCATGTTTGTGCGCCGAGTGTGCCTGCATCGAAGGGGACACGCTCAGACGGAGCACCAGAGCCGTTTGGGCAACGGATGATGTTCCATCTCGGTAATTTCATCGTCTCGCCACGGTCGAACGTGCCTGTCGGTGCTCTTACTGCCGTTTTGGTCTTCGGATCCCTTTGGTACGCGAAAGATGTGGTGGTAGGGGAAAACCTGCCAGGATCGCCGATCGTATTCCAAGACAGTGACTACAACGTGGCCGCTGGCGCGATCAACGACAGGTTTGCGGGAGCGAACCAGATGTCGGTTTACCTCGAGGGTCTCAAGGAACACGATATGAAGCGTCCTGATGTGGTGCGGACCGTAGAGAAGTTCCGATTACACATGATGCAAATCTTGGGTGCCGGCGGTACCCGGGACGTTCCAACTTTGGTGCGGTCGATCAATCGCTTGTATCACTTCGATGATCCTCGCTGGTCGGCGCTGCCAAAGGAGAGTGGAGATATCGGAAATATTCTCTTTATGTACGAAGCAGGTGCAGCGATTCCGGGAGTTATTCTTGAGTACGTTGACTATCCTGCGCGACGGGCAAATTTCGTGACCTTCTTTAAGGACGCCACAGGAATTACCGTGAGACGCGCCATAACTGCCGTGAAGGAGTTTATTGACGCTCATCCGCTTGAAGGGATCGAGTACAAACTTGCTGGTGGTTACGTTGGTGTTACCGCGGCTGCGAACGAAGAGATCGAGCACTCTGAGTTGATTCAGACCTGCTTGATTTTGGTTGTGGTGATGGCTTCCGTGCTTGTCACCTACCGATCGTTTACAGCGCCTGCACTGGTGTTCGTGGTACTCATGATCGCCGTGTTGGTAAACCGAGCTTACATGGGCATTCGCGGTATCGGACTTAACGTGAACACGCTGCCCGTTACGGCGGTTGGTATCGGCATTGGCGTTGACTACGCGATCTACATCCTGGACCGAATTAAAGAGGAGGCTCAGGACATGACCGTTAATGAGGCCATTGTGAAAACGCTCTCAACTACTGGAGCCGCCGTGGTGTTCACGGCGATAACAGTGGTTGCTGGGATCTTCTACTGGATCGTCGGTTCAGCGCTGAGGTTCAATTCCGAAATGGCGCTCCTGCTGACCCTCCTTATGGGTGGCCATATGATCGGTGCAATCACCATCCTTCCGATGATGATTCGAGTCTTTCAGCCGACCTTTATTAAGGACCAGCGGGGGGGCGCGGGAGACGCTCCGGCCCAAGAACAGACAGGAGCCTAGAGCTCCACAAAAGCGGGGTGAAAAAAACCCGCATTTGACCCTAAATAAAGGCCTCTTTTGCTTAAATCTGCAAAAGAGGCCTTTAAACGTTTGTATTGTGTGTGCTTTAATTACCTTAGTTGAATGGGCTATTTCCATGGCGGACACCAAGGTGTGCCTGAAGGTTCACCAGGACGTCAGAAAGTAGCCTAAGTTGTATGCCGTTCCGGAAACCCCGGAGTGGCGATAGGCAGGCATGGAACGAGGAGGGGAACATGCTTAATCATTTGATGCGCGGATGCGCGTCACTAACGGTACTCGCGGCAGCATTCGTGTTGGTCTTGGGTATC
>Ga0310344_10000764_pt1 | contig 24990 bp, 26 predicted proteins | sample HC15DNA20200_MG_FD_203801 | JGI IMG/M metagenome (GOLD analysis project Ga0310344, IMG submission 203801) | Marine microbial communities from station ALOHA, North Pacific Subtropical Gyre - HC15-DNA-20-200_MG | ecosystem: Environmental > Aquatic > Marine > Oceanic | place: Pacific Ocean: North...
CAAATACAATTCTTGACATTAAACCAAAATAGAAATTGTTTTCCCAATCCCATACTTTTCCAGCAACCAGTACTACGCAAGCTGCCGAAAATCCGGCTACGAATTGTAATATATCTGTCATTGCTCCGTAAGTTGTGTCGTACCCAACTGCATCTGGACCGATCAATAAAGCAATTATTGCAAAGTTTGCCAGTATTGCAATACCATTAACGTATGCCATCCTGGTACCAATGCGTTTTTCATCTTCTGTCATTTTTTTCCTATCTTTTTTTATTATTTACTCTTAGTAATTATTCCATTCCTTTTGTAATGTCTATAAAGTTCTTTCCCGCATAAATTGTTCCCATATACGCAACTGGAGCTTCGTTAAAAATTTCCTCAGCTGAAGAGAGCTCCTCATTAAATTTTGGAACTACTGCATTAGCAGCATCTTCTGAATCCCAAAAATTCCAACTGATTGCTTCACCGTCTACAACCATGAAACCAGCGCCTCTAAGGCCTTCCGCTTCTTCATAAATTGGAAATATTTTTTCTTTAACAAAATTTTCTGCAGTCTCTGCATCGTGTACCTTTGCAAATACAACCCTCACAAAAGCATCGTCACCTTCTCCAGCTTCCCTTTCTTGATAAATTTTTCCTAAAGTTATTTCTCCTTCTTGGACATTTGGAGGGCCAGCTAAAATATCGTGTAATTTTGCAATATTCTGACTTCTAGCTTCTGCAAAGCGATCAACTGCTTCTTTATCAGTAAGGAAAACCATCCCCAAATTAACATTTTCTTCAGGATTACAAAACCCAATTGAAATCATTCCCTCAACCTCTAATGAAAGAATTGCTTCATTTTTAATAAAATTCTTTAGGTCTTCCATCTTCCCATCTTGGGCTTGACCTCTAACTACTACTGCATGCATAATTAACCTCCTACCCTTATTGTTTAATTATCTCAATTTTCCAATAAGAAATCTCTTATGTACAAGAAAAAGCAAGTAAAAATGTCGCCAAAAACAATCAACTATAATCTTTTTTGAATAACTAAGTTCGCGAAAAATACACATAAAAATACCTTGCGTAGAGTTGAAGAATAGGATAGATTGTATATTACTAGATAAGGATATAGCAATATAAACTTATCTAGTACTGAAGATCCCAGAAGATCGCAAGATCAACTGGGATTTTCACTTTTCAGCCCTTTTTATCCTTTTTAATTGTTAGTTCTCTATCAAGGTATTTGATTTTACCTAGACAAGACTCGCCATCTCTCAAATAATAGTTTTATATCTTTATTATTTGAGCCTTTGCCTCTTCAACTTTTTCAGAAGGGTATTCATAATCAACTAAATCTCCTGTTAGATAGTTCTCATAAGCCTGCATATCAAAATGCCCGTGTCCACACATTGCTGTAAGTATGGACCTTGATTCTTTAGAGGAATCTGCATTCTTTGCTTCTCTTATTGCTGAAGCTATAGCGTGGGTCGCCTCAGGAGCTGGAACAACTCCCTCTGTCTTGGCAAATAATTCACCAGCCTCAAAACATTCTTCTTGACCAATTGCTTCGGCTTCAATTAATTTATTTTCATACAATGCACTAACTAAAGGTGCCATTCCATGATATCTTAAGCCACCAGCATGTATTGGATCTGGAATGAAAGTATGACCTAATGTATGCATTTTAACTATGGGGGCCATCCCTACAGAGTCTCCAAAATCATACGTATAGACTCCCTTGGTTAGAGAAGGACAAGCTGCTGGTTCTGCAGCTCGTATTACTGTTTTTTTACCATTACTTAGATTCTCTCTTAAGAACGGAGTAAATAATCCAGCAAAGTTAGAACCACCTCCTGTACAGCCGACTATAACGTCTGGATAGTCTTCCGTTTTTTCAATTTGTTTCAGAGCTTCCTCACCAATAATTGTCTGGTGCATTAAAACATGATTCAGAACACTTCCAAGAGCATACCTAACATTTTCGTTAGTTGCTGCCACCTCCACTGCTTCAGATATAGCTATACCAAGGCTTCCAGGAGTATCTGGATCTTTTGAAAGTATCTTTTTTCCAACTTCCGTCATATCCGAGGGGCTAGAATAAACCTTAGCTCCGTAAAGCTCCATCATTGTCTTCCTGTATGGCTTAGAAGTGTAAGATGCGGCTACTTGAAATACTTCAAGATCTATACCGAATGCTTGACATGCGAACGCTAGTGCAGAACCCCACTGGCCTGCTCCAGTCTCTGTTACAATCTTCTCTACTCCCTCCTCCGCATTGTAAAATGCCTGAGGAATTGCGGTATTCGGCTTATGCGAGCCTGAAGGTGACCCTCCCTCATATTTGTAATAGATTCGAGATTTAGTTCCTAAAGCTTTTTCTAATCTTATAGCTCTGAATAAAGGAGAAGGTCTGTATAGCCTGTAAAGCTCTAGAACTTTCTCAGGAATATCTATATACGAATCTGTAGATACTTCTTGGAGTATCAGTCCCATAGGGAATAAAGGAGCTAGGTCCTCTGGCCCTATGGGCTCTTTAGTCTGAGGACTCAAAGGTGGTGCTAGTTCAAAAGGCAACTCTGGAACTATATTGTACCATTGCGTTGGCATCTCATTTTCGTTTAATAAATACTTGTACTGTTTTGTCATAAAAACCTCCTTATAATAAAAAAACCGGGCTGTGCCCGGATCTAACAAAACAAAAGAAACTAGACACTCACATATGTGAATCTGACCAGTTCCAGTTATTTAATTTATACATAATGATCACTATAAACAAGTGAGTACACCCTTTACAAATTAGGTTTATTATTTTTTTTCTATTAAATTGTGAAATATGCAATTATTAGAACTTTCTTCAAAGGAATACGTGATGCTTACTACCTACAAGAATAATGGAGACTCTATACCTACTGTAGTTTGGGTAGCAAAAGACAATGAATGTTTAGTAGTTTCAACTAGTAAAACTTCTGGGAAGATTAAAAGAATAAGAAATAATAGCAATGTTACCCTTTATGAAACAGATAGATCAGGGACAGAAAAGCTATCAGAAACTGTGGAAGCACTTGGGTATGAGCTTGTCGATGAAGAACAAAGACTATCTGCTGTCAGTTCTCTTAAAAATAAGTATGGAAAAATTGCAACAAAAATATTCCTTACAGGTCCTATGCAGAATCGTTCAATTATTCAAATAAGAAAAGCAATTTGAAGAAGGGTTTAAGATTTATAATACTTTCTTTATTCTTTCTAGTATGTAATACCCAGAACTCATTGGTGACACCAGAACTACAAGGCCAAAGAGTTGCATATTTTGCAGGAGGATGTTTCTGGTGTATGGAGCCACCATTTGACGAATTAGAGGGTGTTGTTTCGACAACTGTTGGCTATATGGGTGGGTTCATTGAAAACCCTACATATGAGATTGTTTCAACTGGTGAGTCAGGACATGCTGAAGTTGTTAAAGTAGTTTATGATCCAAATGTAGTTACCTACGAGGAATTAATAGATGTTTTCTGGAGAAACATAGACCCAACAGCCTTAAACTACCAATTCTCAGACTATGGGTCTCAATATAGAACTGAGATCTTCTACATAGAAGATACACAAAAAAATATAGCTACCGAGACAAAGCAAAAATTAGATCAATCAGGTAGATTCGAAGACCCTATTGTTACTAAAATCACAAAAGCGTCAAAGTTCTATTTAGCAGAAGAGTTCCATCAAGATTTCTATAAAAAAAATAACCTGAGATACAAAATGTACAAAAAAGCCTCGGGAAGAGAAAAGTTTTTTGAACAGATTTGGAAAGAAAATAGTTCTTAATTGATTCAAAACAATTTGTTTACTAGATTCTTATTATGAAAAAAAGAAAGTTCATAATTGATACCGACACTGCTTCAGATGATGCTGTAGCTCTACTTATGGCATTGGAGTGGAAAGATGTAGAAGTTGAAGCAGTAACAATTGTATCTGGAAATATGCCTGTAGAACAAGGAAGTATAAATGCTAGATACACAATAGAGTTGTGTAATAAATCAACACCTGTATATGTAGGAGCTGATAAACCCTTGAAGAAGAAAAGGGAGCATGCTGACTGGTTTCATGGACCAGATGGTATGGGGGGGATGAACTACCCAGAGCCAAAAGAAAAGGCTCGAGAAGAATCTGGAGTAGATATATTAATAAAGAGATTCAAGGAAAAACCTGGTGAAATAACTCTCGTTACTCTCGGACCATTAACTAATATAGCTCTAGCAATAAATAAAGATCCTTCCATTGTTTCTTGTATAAAGAACATAGTAGTTATGGGAGGTTCTTCCTGTTCTGTCGGAAATGTAACTCCTGCTGCTGAATATAATATTTGGTGCGATCCAGAAGCAGCTGATATAGTTTTCAATTCAGGACACCCAGACATAACTATGGTTGGATGGGAACTTTGTCGAGGAGATGCAAACATAACAGAAGAAGAAATGGAATATGTCTACTCTTTTAAAACCTTGAAGGGAGACTTCACTATAGACTGTAATAAACATGCTCTTGAATCGAGTCAGAATTGGCTTGGAGATCCAGGGCTCGGACTGCCAGATCCCGTTGCTATGTCTGTCGCTCTTGATGAGTCTGTAATAATCAACCAATCTAGACATAATGTCAAGGTAGTACTTGATGGGCCTTCCAGAGGAATGACTATAGTTGATCAACTTCATGTTGGAGAAAATGAACCAAATATCGATGAAAATTGGTCGAATACAACTAGGAATATCAATGTATGTTGGAAACTTGATTCTAATAAGTGGAAAGAAGTTCTTTATTCAACATTAAAATAACGAGGTATGGATTTAGACTTTTTCTCCTCTTTTTCTAATCTCTGAAACAACTGCCTCTATTCCTCTTTTATCAATTGTCTTAATTCCTTTAGTACTTACCTTAAGCTTGACCCAGCGATTCTCACTTTCAAGCCAGAACTTTTTTGTCTGAATATTTGGATGGAACCATCGATTAGTCCTATTGTGGGCATGAGATACATTCTTACCAGAACGTGGTTCTCTTCCTGTAACTTGACATCTGTTGGCCATATTTTTGTCCTAAATTAGTGGTCTACAGATGATAGGATAATACTTTTTCTAATATAAAAAAGTATTTTATTCATCTCCTACCCCTTCTAGAGGGTTTTCGGGTTGACAGATTTCAAAAGCATCCTGAAATGCTGGATCATTAAAGTCAACTTCAGCATCTCTGAATGCAAAAAAGCCGAACTCGCCTGGTTTAGGATCTGGAAAATCAAGACCCTCTTCTCTCATGCATTGTGCAAACTCTAAAGACGCATCATATAGAGCAGCTTGAACTTCAGGATCAAGGTCGAATTCATTTGGAAAAGCATCCCTTAGTATGTCTTCACAATTTACAAATGCTGCCTCAAAAGCCTCTTGGTCTTCTATATCAAAATCTGTGAACTCAGGGTTGCCCTCTGAATCAAAAGATGGATCTGGAAAATCAAGGCCCTCTTCTCTCATGCACCTTGCAAAGCTAAGCAGGCCTTCTTCAAAAGTAACTTCCTCTTCCTGTTCTTCTAACTCAACTGTGTTTTCTATTGTTGCAACCATCTCTGCTTCCTCTCCCCCAATAGTGCAAAAAGTTATCAAGAAAACAAGGATAAATCTTTTCATGACCTAACTGCTTCTGCTGGTTGTACTTTTGATGCTCGAATAGCAGGGTACAAACCTGCTAATGCTCCTATGACTAAAGCAAGAATGATTGCACCAAGTACTTGCCCTACAGGAATAGAGAATGTTATATCAGCATATCTTGTATATCCAATTGTTATCCCAGAGCCAAGCAGAACTCCAACAAGACCTCCGAAACCTGCTAACAAAATACTCTCTAAAAGAAACTGAGTTCTAATTTCTGAACGTGTTGCCCCTATAGATCTTCGGACACCGATCTCCATCCTTCTTTCAAGAACAGACATTACCATAACATTAGCTATGGCAACACCTCCAACTAATAATGCGACAGAACCTAGCCCTAAAAGTAAGGTTGTAAATGCTTCTTCCGCAGCCTCTTGGGCCTCTAGCGCATCAGATGGTCTTGACACCTCAACCTGGTCTGGATTCTCTGGATTCATAGTCGGAGCAAGAACATCAACAACATCTTCAATATATGTTGGGTTTGCTCTTAAATAAATAGTTGAGGGCTCTGATTCAATATCAAATAGTTCTTTTGCAACACTATACCCTATAAAAACTGATCTATCTAAATCTGGGTGTATAGAAAGTTTCTCGACAATCCCTATAACTCCAAACCATTGATTATTGATTAAGATTTTTGTTGGTACGTCTAGATTGTTGATTCCAAGTCTCTTAGCTGTGATTGATCCGAGCGTTGCTACTGGTAGTCTTGATAGCCCAGGCTCTATAAACCTTCCTTCCACTAAAGATCCCCCCACAACATCCAAAAGTTCAGGGTTAGTTACAATAACTGAAATTCCTCCTCCCTCAAGCTCTGAAATAAATTTAGATCTCCTAACAAGGAGGTCTGTCTGTGTTGTAGAGGTAACCTCCTCAACTGGTCCTATCCTTTCTACCATTCCTAACACCCCTTTAGGTAAATCATCTTGGGTACCAAAAAAACCGCTAGTTGGAGAGGCTTTAATTAAATTTGTCCCTAAAGACTCCAGGGTTGCAATTAAATCTGCTTTTCCTGATGCAGAGATTCCAATAACAGCGACAATTGCAGCTATCCCAATACCTATTCCTATAGAGGTCATTATTGACCTGCCTTTTCTAGCCCTTATCCCATAAACTGCGACAGAGTAAATATCTGACAGTCCAAGCTTATTTTTCATGATGCTACTCGTCCATCTGTAAGGGTTATTGTCCTATCAAAAGCTTTTGCATGCTCACTATTATGAGTAATCATTACTACTGTTTTTCCTTCTTTATTTAGCTCTCTTAGTATCTTCAATATATTTGACCCTGATTCTTTATCTAGGTTTCCTGTGGGTTCGTCTGCAAGTATGTACGAAGGGTTTTGGACCAAAGCTCTAGCTATTGCTACCCTTTGCTGCTGTCCTCCTGAGAGCTCTTTTGGTAAATGGTTCATTCTGTCACTTAGACCAACCTGCTTCAAAACTTTGGCTGCCTTTTCTAAACGGCTTTTTCGATCAAAACCTTGGTAGAGTAGTCCTTCAGCAACATTTTCTTGAGCTGTAAGTCCTGGTAAAAGAAAGAAGCTTTGAAATATAAAACCTATCTTTTCACCTCTAAGTTTTGAAAGTTCATCATCTGAGAGTTTGGTTGTATCTTCTCCATCAATATATACTTTCCCTCTAGTAACCCCATCAAGCAATCCAATTATATTAAGTAAAGTTGTTTTTCCACTACCGGATTCCCCGACGATAGCCACAAATTCTTTGTCTTGTATTTCAATCGATACTCCGTTTATTGCCTTTACTGGTGGCGGTCCTTCATAAGTCTTCGATACTTTTTGAAGAGAGATAACTGTATTAGACTTGTTCATCTTGGAACGATAACTTCCTGTCCTTCTTCTATATTTCCAACTATCTCTACAAATCCATCTGTAAATACTCCTATTTCTACCGATATATATATCTGTTCTCCACTAGATAGGACTTCAACCGCATAACCTCCTTCTGCTAAAGCAACAAGTGCATTCACGGGAACATATAAAACATTCTCAGAAACTTCGCTAGTTACGAAAACATCCACTGGTGCTTCGTCATATGTCTCTGTATTGTCAGCATCTACAACATCTAAAATTACCTCTATAACCTTGGATCCATTTCCAATTTCTGTAACTACAGCGTCTACAAACCGGACAACTGCTTTTATTTCTTCGTCTGTCGGAAGTTTTACTATCACACTTTCTCCAACTGATACCATCCCTTGATCTCCTGCTGGAAGATTGAAGGTAACTTCTCGGGCTATTCCTGATGAGGAATAAAGTGGTGAAGCAGCCACGATCACGTCCCCTACTTTTACAATATGGTTTCCTACGTTAATTGGAGAGTTTAAACTTAATGCATTTGTTGGGCTAAATGTCTCTGACTCTGCCAAGAGTTCAAGATCAGTTAATTCTTCCTTCGCCTTTTCTAGATTTGCTTCTTGTTGAGCACCTTCATTATAAGAATCTAAAGCCTCCTCATATGCTTTTTGTGCATTCTCGATTATGAGTGCTTCGTCAGCATCAATTACTGATCCTTTTCCTGCTTCTTTTTCTTGAATTCTTTCTTGTTCTTTAATATCAAATTCAAAACTTTCTTTTCGTGAAGTTCGTGTTGATTCACTAATAGCCTGGAAAGGGAGCTCTGAAATCTCGTCTTGTAACCTTTCAATTTCAGTTTGTGCAGCTTGCCATTCAGCATTTTCTTTTTCTGCATCTTCAATAGCATCGTCCCATGTCTTCTTTTTTTGCTGTACTTGAGCTAGCGTTGTGAGACCAGAAGATATGGTTTCTTCAATAGTTTCTACCTGTGTCTTCTTACTATTGATAGCAATCTGTTCTGTAGGGGTTACTTCTGATTTTGTTTCAATACCATAATCTATGTATAAAGCATTCAACATAGTTGAGGTCTCTTTATCAAAAGTTTGATTCGGAATAAAGGATTCGGAAGCGTACCCTAAGTTAACAAGAGATTGCTCTAATTGCTGAATGTCTGGACCATCTTTAGAGGTTAGATCAAGGGTTCGATAGTAAGGGATAGGTCCTTCTAGTAAAACAACTGGTTTCCCATCTATTGAGTACAAAACTTCACCAAAATTGACTATGGAGCCTTCTTCAGGAATAGATGTAATTACCCCATTGATAGAGGACTTTATAGAAGATTTATCGACTTGTCGTATTGTTCCGTTATATTCTTCTTTCTTTTCTAAGTTTCCCCTCTGAACTTTTACCGTTGTAAGATCTAAAGATTTCTGACTACTTCCTTCTTCTTGATTAGGGTTTACGTACAAAAAGACTCCTATTAGAATCACTACTCCAATTAATAGGTATAAATTTCTATTCTTCATCTTCTTCTACCTCTGTTAATCCGTGTTCTTCTTCAACTACCTCTTCGCACTTCATCCATGTTTGCACAATTGGATCTTCTTCTCTCAGCTCCCAATCGTCATCTATATAGAAGCTTAAATCTATTTCAGGATTAAAGGGGTTCGGGTCAGCTACATTATCATACCCCTGGTCTCTAAAACATTCTGCCATATGTAGATTGAAATCCCATCTTTTCTCTTGTTCAGCAGGGTCTTCCCATTCTTGTTCGTCGTTTACTCCCCAAAGATTATAGGTTTCGGCACAATCTTCAATAATATTCCATAGTTCTTCTTGTTCAGTTTGAGATAGTTCTTCAAAAATCGCTGAAACGGAAAAATACAAGTCCAAAAAGTTCTTTGGGTCACTTACGTTATAGTTTTTATCTCTTAGGCATTGGGCTAACACAACTGGTGAATCTTCTTCAGAAACCGCTTCCACCTTTCCCTCTGTTAAGTCTAGGGCTTCTTCACCAAGCTCTTTACCTTTGTCTGTATCCATAATTGACAGAACACTTTTTTCATCAGAAGAAAAGCTACAGGAAGACAAAATAATGATTAATAAGTAGGTATGAAAATATTTTTTACTTATAAAACGCACTACTTCTTACCTCTTCCAAATTTCCATCCCTCAGAATCGCATTCTTCTAGCTTCTCTTTTAATTCTTCTCTCTCTATGCCCGTATTGCTCAAATCTACCTTTGGATTTTCCTGTGTGGGGTCGGCAACATCAACCCCTTTATCTCTAAGACATTGCGCAAGCCCTACGTTGTTATCGTACAGTTCTGCCATTACTTCAGGGTTTAATGCTTTAGTGTCTGGCCAAAGATTGTTTTCTTGTATGCATATCCTTAGATCTTCTTGAAAAACAATTCTCTCTTCCCTAGTCATTTCCTTTGCAAAATTATCTAGTGTTACTTTCATATCTTCGAGGTCAAAAGGAGTTTGGATTTGATACCCTTCCTCTCTTAAGCAATCTGTCAAGATTATTGGATGATCTTCCTTTGATGCTGCTTCTTCCTTTTCACTAATTGTTTCTTCTTTTTCTATGGTAGCTACTAAGCCTGGGTTCTGGTTCGAACACATTGAAATAAGAAATAAGATAATCAATAGTATAAAAAACTTCCTCATAGCGATTAGAAGTTTAATATCTCATCGAACAGAAGAGGTCCAAAGTGTTTATATATAACCCCTCCGTCAGTATCAATAATGATTGTTACTGGTTGACCAATTATTCCGTACTTTTCTCTGATTTCTTGAGTTGAGAAACCGAGTTTCAATCTATCAATAGCGTTTTCGCTAGCAAATTCAACTGTTGAATCAACTTTGCTATGAGCTAAAGCCAAAATATCATACTTTTTTTCAAATTCCTTTACTCTTAAATTAAGCTCTTTTAGGTCTGCTTTGCATGTAATACAGTAATCTGCCCAAAAAAGAACTAATGTGCGCCTGTCGCTAAGAATTTCGATTTGCATTTCATCGTTTTCACTCAGGTAAATAAGTTCTATCTGGTTGGGAACACTCTCACCAAAAGAATATCTTAAAGACTGGAATTGAAAATATCCTGAAAGAAAAATTATGCTTAGCACAATCAAACATAGAAAATAAAAGTAGCGTTTATTGATTAGAGTCTGGCTTTTGTTCTTCAATCTTAGGTATCTCTTCGCTTTCAGCTTTTGTGTCAATTTGTGAACGTAGGTTTTTTATAGTTTTTGACATTGTCATAAGAACTGTCTCCTTGTTTTGTTCAGTTTTCTTTGTTTCATCGGACTCTTTTATATCCTCTGGATATGACTCTTCTAACACAACTACTTCGAGCCCCCCAACAATATCAGATATTAGGTTATAGAAAATTACCGTAACCGTTGTTATTGCAGTTTGACCCAACATATATACTATTGCTAAAAAAACAACTGATGAGAAAAGTTCTTCTGAATTATCAACAATGGAAGATGTGTCATCAAGAAGTGCAACTTTTCTTGCTATACCTTCTAGCTCCTGAGGTATTCCAGCATTAACTAATAAAATCCATAGGATTACAAGACCTAGGACCATAGATAAAGCAATGATGAAGTTTAGAACAAAAGAAATCTTTAGTGCTGTCCAAGGATCTATTTTTCTTATTATTCTTCTAACTCTATTTACAACAACCATTATCTATCACTGCTTATGGGGATAAAGGCTGAAATTTCCTCATCTGGAGAAAGTTTCATAATCTTAACCCCTTGTGCCTCTCTACTCATTTTTTTTATTTGCTTTACTGCACATCTTATCGCAGTACCGCCTGTAGACATAAGAACTACCTCAGTATCTTCACTAACTGATCTAGCACCTACTAAATCTCCTTTTTTATCTGTTATTCTAAGGGCTTTTACTCCTATTCCCCCTCTTCCTGCTTTTCTAAAGTTTTTTAAGTCAGTCCTTTTCCCATAACCCTTTGAAGTAACAAAAAGGAGTGCCTCTTCTGTAGAAGTTGCTCCCCCTACCACTTTGTCTCCTTCTCTAAGCTTTATTCCTTTTACTCCCATTGCTGCACGGCCTTGTGGGTTCAATCCTTCTTCTCCAAACCTTATTGCTTGCCCTTTCTGAGAACATAGGATTAGATCTTCTTTACCAGAAGTGGTCTTTACAGCAACTACTTTGTCTTCTCCTTTTAACTTTATTGCTGACAAAGATTTATAGTTTGAATCGAACTCTTTGAATTTTGTCTTCTTAACAAGCCCTGACTGGGTCATTATGATCAAAAACTTAGAGGTTTCATAGTCTCTGGTATCTATAATTGCCTGGACTCTCTCGTCTTGCTGCATTGGAAGAACATTGTGGAGTAAAGATCCTTTTGCGGTTCTAGTTGTTTTTGGCAATTCATGTCCTTTGGCCCTGTAAACCTTACCCCTATCGGTAAAAAACAAAAGGTAAGCATGCGCGCTCGTTTGAATTAGATGTTCTGTAATGTCTTCTTCTGATGCGCTAGACCTCACTCCTTTTCCTCCTCTCCTTTGTTTTTTGTATGCAGTCTCTGGAACAGCTTTTATATAATTATTTGAAGAGATAGAAACAATAATCTCCTCATCTTCAATTAAATCTTCAATGTTTACTTCTCCAATATCAGGAACAATTCTTGTTCTTCTTTCGTCACCAAACTTTTTATTTATTTCATCTAACTCTTCAACAAGAATTCCCTCCTGTTTCGGTCTGCTCTTTAAAATAGAAGTAAGTTGTTTAATGCTCTCTTTAAGGTCTTTTTGTTCTTCTTTTAATTTTTCTAATTCAAGTGCAGTTAGCCTTCGGAGTGGCATATCAAGAATGTGGACAGCCTGCTCATCTGAAAGTTTGAACTTAGTAATCAAACCCTTCTTAGCAACATCGGCATCTTTTGAGGCTTTGATTAGTTTAATTATCTGGTCTATCTTTGAAAGAGCTAAGAGGAGCCCCTCTACAATATGTAGTCTAGACTCAGCTTTTCCTAGTCTGAATTTAGTTCTTCTCTTTATTACATCAACCTGGTGCTCAATATAATATTTTATAAGATCCGGAAGAGAAAGCACTCTAGGGACTCCGTCAACTAGACCTACTGAGTTAACTGAAAAAGTATCTTGAAGTTGAGTCTGCTTAAACAAAGCATTCAATACAACCTGGGGTACGGCGTCTCTTTTAAGTTCAATAACAAGCCTAATTCCGTTTCTATCACTACTTTCATTACGTAAGTCTGATACTCCTTTTAATTTCTTCTCTTGGACAAGAGTTGCAATTTTTTCCATAATCCTATCCACAGATGCCTGGTAAGGTAGCTCTTTCACGACTATTGCAGATCTATTCTTCCCTAGTTCTTCAACATCAGCAACAGCTCTCATTTTTATTGAACCTCTACCTTTGAACATTGCTTCTTTAATACCTGGACCTTCAACTATTAATCCTCCTGTTGGAAAGTCTGGTGCTTTCACAATCTTCATATATTTTGCGGGTGTAGCCTCTTTATTCTTCAGTGTAAATTTAACAGCTTCTGTTATTTCAGATAAATTGTAAGGAGCCATACTTGTAGCCATTCCTACAGCTATCCCTTCTGCCCCGTTTACAAGAAGATTTGGAAATCTTGCTGGAAGAACTTTGGGCTCTTTTAGTTCTCCAGAGTAATTAATCTCAAAATCAACAGTATCTTCGTCTATACCATCTAAAAGCTGTGATGCTAATGAAGACATCCTTGACTCTGTATATCTCATCGCAGCCGGAGGGTCGTCATTTGTTCCAAAGTTTCCTTGTGGATCTATTAAGGGGTACCTTGTGCTAAAATTTTGACCTAATCTCACCAAAGCTAGATAGATTGCATCATTCCCATGAGGATGGTAATTTCCCATAACGTCTCCTACCACTTTGGAACATTTCCTGTGGGGTGCGTTAGGTCTTATTCCAGACTCGTGCATAGAGTAAAGAATTCTTCTTTGCACTGGTTTTAGTCCATCTTTAACATCTGGAAGCGCCCTAGACACGATAACAGACATAGCATAGTCAATAAATGATTTGGATATTTCCTCCTCTACTGCAATATCTAGTTCATTCAAACCATTTGTTATAGTTTCGTCTTTCTTCTTCTTAACTAAGGTCTTTTTTTTAGCAGGTGTTTTTTTAGCAGGTGTTTTTTTAGCAGGTGTTTTTTTAGCAGGTGTTTTTTTAGCAGGTGTTTTTTTAGCAGGTGTTTTTTTAGCAGGTGTTTTTTTAGCAGCCATTAAACATCCAAGAATCTAACATCTTGAGCATTATTTTGAATAAAAGATTTCCTCTTTGCTACGTCTGTTCCCATTAGAGTTTCAAACATGCTTGCTGCTTTAGCTTCTGCTGCTTTTCCGTCAGCAACAGTGACTCTAGTTAAGGTTCTTGATTCTGGGTTCATAGATGTGTCCCATAATTCATTAGCATTCATTTCTCCTAACCCCTTAAATCTACTTACATCAAACTTTTTATTTTTATTTTCTTTCTTATACTCTTTTAGTTGATTATCATCTTTTAAATATTCAATCCCTGCTGAAGATTTAATCCTATAGAGGGGTGGTTCAGATATCCAAATCTTGCTTTCACTGTTCTTGTTATCTCCAAATAGACCTCTCATAAACTTAAAAAAGAAGGTTAGAAGTAAAGTCCTTATATGAGCACCGTCTACATCTGCATCTGTCAGCATAACAATTTTGTCATATCTTGACTGTTCTCCATCGTAGTTCTTGTCTATACCTGTTCCAATTGCCTTTATTAGTGCGCTAATTTCAGTATTTTGTAGAGCTTTGTTTTCTGAGACCTTTTGAACATTGATAATTTTACCCCTAATAGGTAGGATAGCTTGAACTCTAGAATCTCTTGCTTGCTTAGCTGGACCAGCAGCTGAGTCTCCTTCCACAATAAAAAGCTCGCATTCTTTTGGGTCTGTTGATGAGCAATCTGCTAGCTTCCCTGGAAGTCCAGAAGTTTCAAGAATACTTTTTCTTTTTGTAAGTTCTCTTGCTTTCTTTGCATTCATTCTAGCTTTTGCTGCCAGTGCACACCTTTCTACCAAATTTCTACCATCACGTGCATTTTTCTTCAGCCAATTAGGCAATTGCTGGTTTACAACCTTTTGGACATGTCCGTTAAGTTCAGTATTCCCAAGTTTTGTCTTTGTTTGTCCTTCAAACTGTGGCTGTTTGACACGTACTGAAATTACAGCTGTCAGACCTTCTCTGATGTCTTCTCCTGTAAGGGAAATATCTTGATGCAGATTTCGAGCTTTTGCAAAGCTATTTACTGCTGCTGTAATTGAAGTCCTCATTCCTTGGTCATGAGTTCCACCCTCGATTGTATCTATATTGTTTGCAAAACTCTTTATAATAGTCTCATCATCTTGCTTCCACTGAAGGGCTATATCTATCTCTGAACCAGCAATGGTGGTATTAAATGAGATTATTTTCTCATGCAATGGCTGGTACCCTTCGTTTAGATATTCAACAAAATCTTTTAATCCATTCTTGTACAAAAATTTTTCTTCTGTTTTTGGCTTAACTCTATTGTCCAAAAGCACTACTTTTAATCCTTTATTAAGAAATGCTGTTTGCCTTAGTCTTTCTTCAACTATTTGGTACTCGAAGGTTTGGGTTTCCTCAAAAATCTCAGGATCTGGCAAGAAATTAATCTTAGTTCCTGTCTTTTTTACTGCAGATCCTTTCTTTGGCTCTTTTGTTTTTGGCTTCCCTAATTGAAATTCTTGAGTATGCGTAAATCCATCCCTCCACACTTCAGCTTTAAGATTTGCTGATAGAGCATTTACAACAGAAACTCCAACACCATGGAGGCCTCCGCTAACTGTATAAGCTCCTGATTCAAATTTTCCTCCAGCATGGAGGGTCGTGAGGACTGTAGTAAGAGTTGATATCTTTGATTTAGTATGTTTTTTCACAGGAATTCCGCTTCCATTGTCAGTTACAGTTACAGAGCCGTTTTTTTCAAGCTCTACTTTAACTTCAGTACAGCGTCCTGCCATTGCTTCGTCTACAGAGTTATCAACAACTTCCCAAATTAAGTGGTGTAAGCCAATAGGACCGGTTGATCCTATATACATAGCTGGTCTTTTACGAACAGCCTCAAGCCCTTCCAATATTTTTATATCTTTAGAGTCGTAAGTGCTTTTTTTAGGCACCAAAAACCACCTCGAAACGTCTCATTTTGTCTACAGCCCTTGTGTATTTCAAGCTCTAATTCTAGTAGAACTAGGGGGTTAAATCATTGTCCGTATAAATTACTGCCTTAATATTAGCTAGGAAAACGTTGGCTTTTTCAGACATAAAATCAATTATTTTTCCTTCATCAAGGTAAACTAAATCTCTCACTCTTGGGTGTTTTACATATATGGTAAGCACATCTCCTTCTAGGGGGCCGAGTAGTGTGTCTTCTTTCCACTTCGTATCAAGTTTTCTGTAGTGTTTTTCGATTTTTTTATATTTTTCAAAATCATACCCAACCTGGTTGAAATTTGAGTGAATCTTTTTTAGATTATTTTCCTTTCTCTCTATTTACACCGCCTCCTTATCCAGGCTATATCCTTTTTTTGAGCCTCTAAACCTCCAGGAGTCTCAACAATAATATCGGTTTTTACACTCTTAATAACATATTCGAGTTCTGACTTAGGAATTTTCCCTTTTCCGAGGTTTTCGTGTCTATCTCTACTACTTTCAAAGCCGTCTTTCGAGTCATTAAAGTGAACCAAATCAATTTTTTTGACTAATTTTTTAAATCCTTTCACTGCGTCAGCAGTAGGGATACCTCCTGCCCATGTATGACAAGTGTCTAAGCAAAGCCCTACGTTATAGCCACCAATAACTTCCCATAGTCGTTCAATTGAGTCCATATATCTGGCAACAGAATTTTTTCCACCGGCTGTATTTTCGACCAAAACCCTAACACCTGTGTCTTCCACATGCTTTAGAGCTTTCTCCCAGTTCTGATAACCGACCCCTATGTCTCCTCCTTCTCCTACAGATCCTCCATGAACAATTACAGCCTCTGCACCAAAAGTTGCTGCAACTTTACAGGTGTCCTTAAGTAATTTCCTACTAGGGTGCCGAACTTTATTATTTGGAGTTGCAACATTAATTAAGTAAGGTGCATGCACGTATATAGGTCCCTTATAGTCTTGCAAAATTTCTACATCTTCTCTAGGTTTTGGACTTTTCCACATCTGTGGACTCGAGATAAAAATCTGAAATGTATCACCTTTTCTAAGATTTATCTCATTTATTGAGTCTTTTGAAGGAATGTGGGCACCAATATTCATAATTCTCCTAATAACTCTTCGAGTGTTTCTTTATTAACACTATCAATGTTTACCGAAATAGCTTCATCTTTAAAAAAGAAATTGATTACGCTTTCGTCAATAAATTCATAAAAGACATAGTCTTTTCTTGGTTTATTTACCGAATTAAATTTTTTGTGAGATCTCAAAGTTATATTTTGGTCATTAACAACAATTAGTGGAGTTTTGAAGTTTGTTACAAAATAGAAAATGCAAAATATACCGATCCCAAGAATTACGTATATAAGAAAAGTCTCCCTAGCGTTAGCTCCAAAGTCTTTTAACACTAGATATTTACCTATAAATAAGCGTGTTTTTCCTGTTGTTAAATTATCAATTCCAAAGCTTATACAAAAAATACCTGCAAGAAGCATTTTGAAAAGTTCACTTCTTTCCCTGTAAATAGTTATTGCATTTGAATTATTTTTTTTCATTATTTACCAGAATAACCCTATTGAGGTATTGTTCTCATGTGGAAATTGTTTTAATAAGGCACGGACAGCCTAACTGGCTTCATGGAGAAGAATATACTATGGATCCATCTTTGAGCAATCTAGGAGTAGAGCAAGCAAAACTCTCATCAGATGCTCTTAGAAAGGAATCTTTTCACGAAGTGTGGGCTTCCGATTTAAAAAGAGCTCAAGAAACTCTTTCTCCATTCAAAAAAAATAATTTAGGCAAGAATTATAAAACCCTATCGTGGCTTCGGGAAATGGGGGACGAAAAAGAAAAAGGACTTATTGGTAAAAGCAAGAAAGAAATTAGTGATTTCTTTGAAAATAGAAACACTAGGCCCTTAGAGGAGTGGGTTTCAAACTATCATGGCAAATACTTTAAAGAATTCAGTACAAACATCCTTGTTAATCTCGAAAAAGAACTTGGGTTATTAGGCGTGGAAAGTCAAAATTCACAAATAGATAAGGTCTTTACCCTTAGTGAAACAGAGAAGCAGAGGCTATTGATCATTTCTCATGCTGGGACAATGTCGGTACTAATTTCCTACTTTCTAAACATTCCTTTGCAGCCTTGGACATGGAGAAGGTATCTACCAGTTCACTGTGCACACTCTTCTCTGAGATCAGCACGAATCGAGGGTGGATATATATTTAGAATGAAGAAGTTTAATGACAGCTCATTCTATAAAAAAGATAATCTGATCACATATTAGCTCTTCTTTATTTTCCAAATCTTCTTTCTCTACGTGCATACTCCCTTAAGCATCTAAGAAAATCAATTTTTCTGAATGCAGGCCAATATACGTCTTCAAATACAAACTCGGAATAGGCAGACTGCCATAGTAGAAAGCCTGAAAGCCTTGCTTCCCCACTCGTTCTTATAATAAGATCTATATCAGGAAGATTAGGAGAATAGAGGTGTTTTGTTATATCTGTGTCAGTTATGTGGTTTGCAGCTTCATCCAAACTGTTTGAAATTTCATACTTTTCTTTAATGAGACTTTTAACAGCATCTAGGATTTCCTGCCTACCTCCGTAACCTAGTGCTATGGTTAACTTTTTTTCACCTGACGACCTAACCGTTTCAAGCATATCCACCTTTTTCTTTAGGTCATATGGCAACTCCTCTAAGCTGCCAATAAACTTAATTGCATAATTATCAAATGTGTCTTCAATTGAAAGATCCTCAAAAAGCTCTCCTAAAACCTTGAAATATGGTTTTAGTTCTTCTGCATCTCTTTGTAAATTCTCTTTTGACAAAAGCCAACTTGTAACATAGTTTATATTAAACTCTTCACACCAGGAGATGCAGTCTTTAAACCTCTTCATCCCAATTCTATATGAAACCTCATAGCTTAGTAGACCCTTTTCTCTTGCAAATCTTCTGTGTCCATCATGAATCAAACCAAGATGTTGTGGTAATAATTCTTGATTTAGCTTTCGTCTCAAGCTTGACTCATAGATCGAATAAACTAGCTTAGGTAAAGCCATATCAAGAATTACAAAGTTCTTCTATGTCTTGGATTTCTTTAACTGCACTCTCTGTTAAGTTCACCGGTGTGTCGTCTGTGCAGAGTATATCATCTTCAATTCTCACCCCTATGCCGAGCAACTCTTCTGGAATTTTATGGGAAATTTTTTTTGCTTCTTTTATCTCTCTTTCTTCTATCTTTGAAGCCTCTTCTATACCAATCTTGTCTCTTCTCTCCTTAATTAAAGTAGGGTCTCTTTCAAGTAGGGGGAACTCTACGACTGGCTTGTATGGCCTTACATATATTCCTGGCTCTATGGTCGTGACCATTCCTTTCTTTAATTTTCTTGAGACACCGTTCTCTTCAACACTGCCAGCATCATGTACATCAAGACCTAGCCAGTGTCCTGTTCCGTGCATGAAAAATTCAAAATAATGCATCATTCCTATAGTGTCTTCTATACCCATGGGTACTAATTTTAAGTCAATCAAAGACTTGCTTATGGACTCAATCGTTTTTGTATGTATCTCCTTAACTGTAGACTCCTCCTTCACTAATGATATTCCTAGCTCTTGTGCTTTCAGTACTTCGTTGTAAATTGCAGCTTGCGGAGGGGAAAATTTTCCTGATACAGGAAAGGTTCTTGTTACATCAGCTGAATACATATTATATTCTGCACCAGCATCAATTAGCAATAAGGATTCTTCTTCCAGAAGATCTCTATTGGTCGAGTAGTGTAACGTACATGCATTATCTCCTCCAGCTACAATTGATGGGTATCCGAGTCTCTCGGAACCTAAATCAAAGAAAACCTTTTCTAGCTCCGCTGCAACTTGATATTCGTATAAACCTGGTTTTGCTAAAGACATTGCTTTCATATGTCCTTTAGATGTAATTTCACAAGCTTTAGTTAAAAGAGAAATCTCTTCTTCTTTTTTTATAAGCCTCATTTCAGATATAACAGGTAAAAGAGAGTGCAGGTTTGCATTGCTAAATTCTGCTCCTCTTTGAGGATATCGTGAAATCTTTCTTAAGTACTCTTGATCTAATTCAGTAAATAGAGGTGATGAATAGTCTATGTATATATTTTCAAACTTATCTCCTATGATTTCTACAACAGTGTCTTTAAATTGTTGTGCTGGATATGCCCTGGTAGCTCCAAATTCTTCCTCTGCTCCCTTTATTCCAATTCTTTTACCATCCCATGTTTCCATTTCTTCATTTTTATCAAGAACGAAAAGGAACATCTGGTGGTTTCCGTTTTCTATTGTTATAACAGCATGTGCGTCAGGTTCTGGCCAGCCAGTTAGGTAATGAAAGTTAGAATCCTGTCTAAATGGATACCATGTATCAGCATTTCGGTACTTAATAACACCTCCGTGCATAATAATTACACCATCACTAATAGTTTTTGCAAGATGGTCTCTATTTTTTTTAAAGATTTGCATTATTAATTTAGATTAACTTAGATTTTGTAAAATCCTAGCAAAAATATCTAGGATTATCTAGGTTGACTCTCTCTTCATAATTTCTTTAGCTAGAGTCATTGCATCATCTTTTGAGACCTCTCCTTCGTTAATCCTCTGCTCGTACAAAGCCTTCATAATTTTCCCCACAAGAGGTCCGGGTTCTATAGATAGCTCTCTCATTACGTCGTCTCCGGATATGGGTGGTCTCATTTTATTTATCTCTTCTTTTTCAGATACTTCTAAAATTCTTTTTTGAAGATTATCTAAATGTCCATATATCTCTTCTCTTTTTTTTGAGTTTTTCGTTGTAACGTCTGAACGAACAAGTTCGTTTAGTTCTTGAATTTCATCAGCTGCGTCAACAATGTATCTCCTTACAGCAGAATCTGTCCACCCCATCTTGAAGGTGTGGGGTCTTAGGTGAAGTTCGACTAGTCTTACGACTTTCTTTATGAGAACTTTATCATATCTGAGTTTCTCCATAATTTTTCTAGTCATCTTTCCCCCAACTATTTCGTGGTGTCTAAAGTGCACCTTATCTCCATCTACTCCTTTTGTTCTTGGTTTTGCAATATCATGGAATAATGCTGCGAGCCTTAAGGGTAACTCTGGAGAAACAGTATCTGTAACAACTAACGTGTGCTCATAAATATCTTTATGGTGGTGGTCTGGGTCTTTCTCCATTTTTAGTTCGTTGATTTCTGGAATTACATAATCACTCAAACCACTCTCAACAAAAACCCTTATCCCTAATGATGGCTTCTTACCTAGTAACATCTTTGATAATTCATCACGGACCCTTTCTGCGCTTACTATTGCCAATCTCTCAGACTCTTTCTCTATTGCCTTAAACATTTCGTTATCTATAGAAAACTCATACTTGCTTATAAACCTGCAAGCCCTCAGCATTCTTAAGGGATCATCTGAAAAAGAATCCGACGGATCTCTAGGAGTTTTGAGTTTTCCCAATGCTAAGTCTTTGACTCCGCCGAAGGGGTCTTCTATAGAATTTTTTATTGGATCGTATGCAATTGCATTTATAGTAAAGTCCCTTCTTGATAAATCCTCGTATAGTTCGTTTACTTTAACTACTTCTGGTTTTCTAGATTTCTTATCATACTCATCTCTCCTGTATGTTGTTATATGGAGAGTTTGGTCTTCAATGTGTACAGCTATCGTTCCAAATTCTATTCCGACTTCAGTAAACCGATGCCCGCTATCTGAAAGCACTTCAATTATTTCCTCTGGAGTAGCATTTGTAGCAAAGTCAAAATCTTCTGTATCTTCTTTTAGTAAGAAGTCTCGCACAGCACCCCCAACCATCCAGAATTCTTTCCCGTAATCGTTGAATTTATTGCAAATTTCAATAAGAAATGGGTTCTGATTCATTCTCTTTTTAAATGTTTTTGATACCATACTTGATAGCTTAAACGATAAAATAAACAGTAAAAATGAATTCAAAAGTTGATTTTGCAGCAGGTGGAATAGTTATACATAAAAAACGTATTTTATTAGTGAGAAATCGACTCACTGAAGAATATAAAAATGACTATGCATCAGGCTTCTGGGGATTTCCAAAAGGACACTTAGATGAAGGAGAAAGCCCTATAGAAGCTGCCGAGAGGGAGGTTTTTGAAGAAACAGGGTTTTTAGTTAAATCAACTAACAAAAAACCTATTACTGAATCAAAATACAGAATAAAAAAAGGGGGAGTTGAGGTTCAAAAAACAGTTTGGCTGTATGAAATGGAAGTTAAAGATAGCTTTTATAAAGAGCCTGATGAAGAAATTGAAGAGGTTGCATTGGTTGATTATGACAAAGCATTTGAATTATTAGATTACAAAGAAGATAAAAAGATTTTAAAATATGTCTTTAAAAGGTAGTAGGAAAGTAATTAAAGTCTCTGGTAGTTATAAGACTAGGAGGTGGAATAGGGATGTTGAAATACAGTATTTTGAAAAGACAAGAGGTGGTAAATATTTTCTAAGGAAATGTATAGAAAAAGCAAAAGAAGAAGATATATTGTTCCATTCATCTACTCTTCATAAAAAACAACTACAACCGTGGATCCTGAGTGGTTGGAAAATTTCAAGTGAACTATGCATCTATACCAAAAGACTTACAAACAATTCAAACAACTCAAAAAACAAGATTCCTGTTAGGAGGAAGGATTTTAAAACAATAGACTTTAAACACATAACGGAATTAGATAGGGAAATCTTTGATCCCTACTGGAGGTCTTCCTACGAAACTCTTTTCGAAACACTGCAAAGTTGTAGGAAAAACTATCTTTACACCTATGAAGAGAATAATAATATCTTAGGGTACTGCATATTAGGAATAACACTTAAGTCTTCTTTTGTTCAAAGACTAGCTGTTCATCCAAAAAGTCAAAGAAAAGGAGTAGGTTCATCATTACTTTGCAGTGTGTCTAAAGATATGGGAGAGAAGAACGTTCAAACAATAAAACTAAATACCCAATTAGATAACAGTGCGGCAAAAAAGCTTTACCAACAAAATGGTTTTGTAATAGAAACAGATGTTCTTACAATTATGAGCTCTGGGTAGCTGGATAGTATTATAAATTATATTAAGTCTGATGAATAAACTTACATGGCTTAATATTAAAAGTAATGGAAGAGAAGAATAATAGTTATATTGACTCTGATGGGTTTACAGAATCTGTAGATGGGCTCATTGAGACTATTAGAAGTCTTATTATTAAGCCTGTTAAAAGGTTTGCAGGATTTCTTTCTCTTGGCTTTGTTCTGGTTGCCCTGCTTATAATGGCTTTTGTTTTTTTCTTTATGGGGTCTCTAAAGCTTATACAAGGCTTTGGTTATGCCCTTGGTCTTAACCCAGCGGGTTTTGCTATGGCATCATTGGGACTTGTTTTCTTAATCCTTTCACTTAGAAACTACTCGAGAAAAGGTAAATAGTGGAAAATATAATAATAATAGGATCTGGACCAGCAGGTTACACTGCAAGTTTGTATGCTGCAAGAGCAAGTCTAGAACCTGTGCTTTTTGAAGGACTGGAATCTGGTGGTCAATTAATGCTTACTACAGATGTAGAGAACTATCCTGGCTTCAAAGATGGGATTATGGGCCCAAGTCTGATGCAAGAGTTCAAGGAACAAGCAGAAAGGTTCGGCACCCGAATTTTTCCCTTAACGGTTTCTTCTTTGAAAAAGGTTAGTAAAGGTTTTGAAGTAGAAACAAATAAAGACACTTATAAGGCAAGGTCCATAATTATTTCATCAGGTGCGTCCGCTAAATGGTTAGGAGTAAAAGGAGAAAAAGAGCTACAGGGGTACGGTGTATCAGCATGTGCAACTTGTGATGGTTTCTTCTTTAAAGATAAGGTTGTATCAGTAGTTGGTGGAGGAGACTCTGCAATGGAAGAAGCTTTATTTCTTACAAAGTTTGCAAAAAAAGTTTTTCTAATACACCGTAGAAAAGAGTTCAGAGCAAGCAAAATAATGCAAGACAGGGTTGTAGAAAACAAAAAAATAGAAATTGTGTGGAACAAACAGGTAAAAGAAATAATGGGAGAGAAAAATGTAAAGTCAGCTGTTTTAGTTGACTCAGATACTCAAGAAAATGAAGAGATTGATGTAGATGCAGTTTTTGTAGCGATAGGGCATACTCCAAATGTTGGTTTTCTTGATGGAATTGTAGAACTAGATAGTAAAGGGTATATAAAAACCGGCTATACAACAGCTACCAGTACTTCTCAAGATGGTATTTTTGCAGCAGGGGATGTGGCAGACTCTGTTTACAGACAGGCAGTAACTGCAGCAGGAACCGGCTGTCAAGCAGCTATGGATGCTGAAAGGTGGCTTGACGATTAGTAAAAACGTTAAGAAATTAATAGAAAGACTCTCAAACGAAGAACTACTAGACCTAAAAGATAAGCTTAATAGTGCTGGTTATGTTGTAAGCACCGAACCAGGAGAGCTTCTTTCCGTACTAAGTCTATTCTTTGAAGATAAAAGTATTCCAAAAGAAGCATCTAAGAAAACTCTTTGGTCAGAATTGACTAACTTTGGATATAAACTTGGTGACAGGCTTTTAAACCTTTCTACACCAAGACTCTATGGGTCTGATGTTGAGGAACTTCAGGAGCTGCTTTCTCGTCTTGGTTTCTATGCCGGTACTCATAATTCCGTATATTCCTCAGAACTTGAATCTGCAGTAGAGGTTTTTCAGGAGAACAGGGGTTTAACCGTAGATGGGAATGTGGGTTCAGAAACTGTAGAAGAAGTTCGTTCTCTGCAAAGACCTGGTGAAAGGCTTTCTTTAAATAATGCAATAAACATAATAGGTTCTAGAGAGAAGTCCATGAGTAAAAGAAAACATGTTGTTTGCTTTTACATTCCACATGGTAAAGAATACAAAACTAGAATTAAAACCTACAAAGCGTTTGAAGAGTCTTGTATAAGAAATAATCTTAAAGCTATATTTGCATCTGACATAAATAAAAGGACAGAAGAAGAGTCGGTTATTAGCTTCGTTAACAAAATACAGCCCTCATTTTTCATCTTATTGAGTGAATCGAAACCTAATCTAATCAGCTACTTTTCTGGTAAACATTCAGAAAGCACTATGGGTAAGTCGTTAGCAGAAAATCTATCTAGTAAGCTTTCAGTTTCTATTAGTGGCTCCACTGCTCCAATACTGACAAAAACAAAACCGCCTACTGTAATTGTTGGATTTGATAAAAAAGTAATTGGCAAAATTTACCAATTCAATAATTCTGATA
>Ga0310344_10000765_pt1 | contig 24985 bp, 20 predicted proteins | sample HC15DNA20200_MG_FD_203801 | JGI IMG/M metagenome (GOLD analysis project Ga0310344, IMG submission 203801) | Marine microbial communities from station ALOHA, North Pacific Subtropical Gyre - HC15-DNA-20-200_MG | ecosystem: Environmental > Aquatic > Marine > Oceanic | place: Pacific Ocean: North...
TGACTCCTGATGAAAAAGAGATCCCGGAAATGGACTACCAGGTGCGAAACTGGGACAAACAGACGTTTTCATGGAAAGCGAGTGAATTACAACACTATCCGGTCTATTTTGAAGATCTTGCTCTGGAACGTTACGGACACAGTATGGGGCTGCTTCAACCAGCCTGGTCGGCGGGCATCTTTTTTGGCCAGTTGCTGACCTTTCCATATGACCTCGGATCCCGTCCCCCCTTCAAAGAGATTTACGAGATTGGTCATCCTCGACCAGGAGAAGAAACACCTCGCCTGTTGTACCAAATTCCATTCAATGTAGGAGGCGGTTTGAGTGCTGCGGCTGCATGGACTCTGCTGCCTGTGATCTTCCCTTAATGGCATTGGCTCGTTACACCGACTCTCTGATTACTCAAGAAGTCCAGCCTTCGCAAGACCATGACAGTCCTTAAACGGTCTTGACAGTCCACAGAACACTCACCTAGACTCATGCCCAATCGAAGTCATTTAGAGGTGCGTCAACAGCACCATTCAACCCTAGTGAACGAATCTCTGTGAAAGCGTTTATTAGCGACATCCACAGCAATCTTGAAGCGCTTCAGGCGGTCCTCTCTGATGCACAAAGTCAGGGGGCAACCGAGTTTTACTGTCTCGGTGATATCGTTGGGTATGGCCCTAACCCGCGCGAGTGTATAGACCTTGTCAAAGACTGTCGTGTCTGTTTGCTGGGAAATCACGACCAGGGAGCGATGTTCAATCCGGAGGGTTTCAATTCGCCAGCTGCAAAGGCTATTTTCTGGACACGTACACAACTTGAATCGTCCGAAGAAGGCAACGCCGCTCGTTTTGAGTTCCTTAGTGAGTTACCCCGACATTATCGCGAAGAGCCGTTTCTCTTTGTACACGGATCACCGCGGGATCCACTTAACGAATATGTTTTTCCTGAAGACATCCACAATGATAGAAAAATGGAGAAACTGTTTTCTCTCGTGGATCGGTACTGTTTCCAGGGACACACCCATGTTCCGGGTATTTTTACGGAAACCCGTAACTTCTATAGTCCAGATGAGATTAATTACCAATGGACTCTCAAAGATGAGAAAACCATGGTCAATATCGGATCCGTCGGACAACCACGAGACGGTAACTGGCAGGCCTGTTATGTACTCATGGATGAAATGAACCTGCTATTTCGACGTGTTGAGTATGACGTAAACCAGACTGTCGAAAAAATATACGGGATTTCTGATCTCGATGACTTTCTTGGTGACCGTTTGCGTGAGGGACGCTAGCATCGTCATGTAAAACCTCTCCTGAGATCAAGGCACCACCATTTATCCAGCGCAGTACGTCTTGTGTGATTATGCAACATAGCTCGTCTTCTCTGACGCACCTCCTTTTGTTCCTGGAGTTTGATTTAGATGGAAAGTAAGCGACAGTTCATCTCCTTTGGCCTCTGTGCTGCAATCGTCATGCTGCTATGGCTCCAGTTTTTTGCTCCCGATCAAGCTGTCAATCCTCCGGATCAGCCTATCAATCCTCCAGCTCAAACACTCTCGAAAAAGGATGCCGAAACTACCGGTGAAACCTCCGACACCCCAGAAGAACCCGCTCCTTCCAGTACAACCGAAAACACCGATCCCACCCCGAATCCATCAGAAGACCAGCCCGAACTGAAACTTGATTCATCCGAGTTGACATCTGGCTCCCCGGAACCAGCTCTTCGTGATGACCTCACCCTAGGATCCTTAGATCAGAGCGAGAGCAATCCATTTAAAATTCAAGTCACACTGAGCAACCGTGGAGCGGCCATCAAGGGAATCCAACTCACAGAAATCATGGATGAGAATCAGGATGGCCCTCTTCAACTGATTGATCCGGAAATCAGTCCTGAAACCGATTCCTTTCTGATTTCCCTAGTCTCTGAAAACAAGGAACTGACCCGGTTGCTGGCTAAAAAAAACTGGGACTGGAAGGTCGAGAAGAGCCTCATCGGTGATGAAGAGAACGATATCGCCACGGATATTCTTTTCACCACTACGATCGACGCATGGGATGGCCTTCAGGTATCCAAACGATTCCGGATTCATCCGAACAGTTACAAAATCGACCTTTCCATTCACTGGGAATTGCCTCAGGAAGCCCCCTCGCGCGAAGTAAGCTACCGACTCCAAACGGCAAATGGTCTTCCCTTGGAGGGAAAATGGTACGCATTGCGATTTATTGAAGTTGTCGTCGAATCCAGGGAGGGAAAAAACGATCGCAATACAGCAAAAGACGTCAGTAATTCCATCAACACCAATGGAGAAGGCCCCAGATGGTCTGAACAAGACACGTACTGGGTAGCGACCGATTCACAGTTTTTCGCTGCCGTTACCATTCCTGACCAGGACGCGCAAGATCCCTGGATCGATTACAGCACGGCTACGATCGTCGAAACAGATAAAACCGATGTCAACTGGAGTGACGCCAGTTACGAATTGACAACCCGCGCATTTCTTTTGGAACCGGGAAATCCTGCAACCGTCCAGGCGTACCGTATTTATGCTGGACCGAAATCATCCGACATATGGAAAGAGTCCATCCCGGATGTACCGCTTGACTCGTTGATGAACTACGGATGGTTCGGCGCCCTGTCTCCCTACATGCTGTGGTTACTCAAGTTTTTTAATTCATTCGGCATCAATTGGGGTCTTTGCATATTAATGCTGACGGTCGTTGTCCGATCTGCGATGTTCCCTATTTCACGTAAACAGGCTCTGTCTGCTCAAAAAATGCAGGCTCTTGCGCCGGAATTAAAAGTACTTAAAGAGAAACACAAGAACGACGCCAAAAAAATGCAGGCGGCCCAGATGGAGCTTTGGAGAAAACACAAAGTGAATCCTCTGGCAGGCTGCCTGCCTATGTTTCTTCAACTTCCAATCTTCATTGGACTCTACTGGTCACTTCGCCTGGCATTCGAACTGCGACAGGCTTCTTTGATTCCTGGACTTTGGTGGTGCTCCGATCTTTCAGCTCCCGACCGTTTGTTCGCTTTCCCTGCCTTCATAGCTGCTGGACTGGACTCCCTGTCCGGGCTTCCGTTACTTGGATCCCTTTTTAGTCTCGGGCCTTATTTCAATCTCTTACCGATCATCACCGTCATCATATTTCTGATTCAGCAAAAACTGTTCATGCCGCCACCGACTGACGATCAACAGGCCATGCAACACAAAGTCATGAATTTCATGATGATCTTTTTCGGTTTCCTTTTCTACAAAGTACCTTCCGGGTTATGTCTTTACTTCATCTCCTCAAGTTTATGGGGCATTGCAGAACGTAAACTGCTACCTAGGTCTTCGACAGCCGTCCCTGCACCGCCAGCCGAACCTAAACGGAAGAAAAAGAAAAAAACCTCGACACGGTCCTAGTCTAGATTATTCAGAACCCTGTGACCTGGCCTCTTCTTGATACCATAAAGGATCCGACATCCCGTCAAGAATCACATTATGGCACCGCCTTCTTAACCATTCCCTTTCGACCAAAAAATTTTCACACTGATGGTTCTTAACTGGGACACGCAAGATCTGATATGTGCTATGGCCTCACCCCCTGGCGGTGCGATGCGCGGTATCGTTCGGTTTACGGGGCCAAACACGGTGGCTGTTTCAGAACGTATTTTTCATCCTCGGAGTCCAGAATCACAACTGAGTTCGACTACTCGATCAACGGCATTTGAAGGCGTCCTTTCCCTCTCCCTGCTGAAACAACAACTTCCCGCAACACTCTATCTGTGGCCAGGCAACCGCAGCTATACCTGTCAGCCCATGGGTGAACTGCACACACTGGGTTCCCCGCCTTTGTTGCAATCGGTAATCGACGAACTCGTACAGGCCGGAAGCCGCATTGCGAACCCCGGTGAGTTCACGTTGCGCGCTTTTCTGGGTGGACGTATCGATCTGGCCCAGGTTGAAGCGATACGTGAAATTATCGAGTCAGAAAACACCCATGAACTGCAAGTGGCATTAAAACAGTTGGCAGGAGGACTGAGCCAGCCCATTCAAAAAAAACAACGACAAATCCTTGAACTCTGTGCGGATCTGGAAGCCGGACTCGATTTCGCTGACGAAGACATCCCTTTACTTAAAGACGAGATCCTGCTCAACAACATTTCTCAATTCCAGTACGAAATCCGTCAGTTACTGAAACAACTCTCCCTTCGAAACCAATCACTCCCAAACTACCGAGTAGTGCTCGCGGGCAAACCCAATGCCGGTAAAAGCAGTCTGTTCAACGCGCTGACAAGAAGATCGAGCGCATTGGTCAGTAACCTTCCCGGCACCACCCGAGATTACCTTACATCTAGCCTGGAACTGGAAGGCACGCGTGTCGAACTGATCGACACTGCTGGTACAGAAACCGACTTCCCGACATCATCCACCGGGGAACCAGTAACTGTTTCCCGACCGTTTGAACGAGCTCAGCAACTCGGTCAACAACAGGTCACCGATGCCCATCTGGTACTCTTTTGTATCGATGCACAACAATTCGGGCATCCGTCCGAAAGTCCGACTCCCAACAATCAAACAGAACAGACACGGCTTACCGTGATTACCAAGTGCGACCTTTATAAAGGTCAGCCTCTGCCTGAAAGCATCATTCAAACCAGTGCTGTAAGAAAAGAGGGACTGGATCAACTTAAAAAGGCCATCGCAAATCAACTGGACCTGTCCTGGAAAAGCTCTGCCGAAAGTTCCATTTCACACATTCCCAATACTATGACTCCCAGCACCAGTTCACGATGCCGAGGCAGTCTCGACAAAACGCTTGAATGTCTTGATCGCGCGCACCGAATCGCGAAGGAGTCTCGAAGTGACGAGCTGATCGCCATGGAGCTGCGTACCGCTCTGCAACACCTCGGAATGATCGTGGGAACCGTCTACACAGATGACATTCTTGATCAGGTTTTCCGTCGTTTTTGCATCGGAAAATAGCCCACGCACTCTGTACAACGGAATGGCGTCATACCGTCATTCGAAAACAGCGCGTTGCACACAACATTTTTCCAATTCTTCGGGGAGGGGCTCGGGAACTTTCCGGAAATCATCACTGACGACGACATGAGGAACGTCGGATGATGTGTCAAGAACCAGAGGGGGGTCCGCTAAATCTCGGTGATAAAAACGACTGGATGGAAATATATCTGGGGGGTAGGTAAAATTGTCCAGTGTGGCTAGCGCCACACAGAAAGATGCTCCCACAGCGCTTTCGAGCATGCCTCCTACCCAACACGGTATTCCGGCGTCCTGGCAAAGATCATGAATCGCCACGGCCTGTGTTAATCCACCCACTCGCCCTGGCTTGACATTTATCCAGCGACAACTCTGCATTTCTATAGCTTGCCGTGCACGGTCAATGGAATTGATGCTTTCGTCAAGACATATTGGCGTCTCGATCTTTTGAGCCAATTTCGCATGATCAACAACATCATCATGCTGAAGAGGTTGTTCAATCATAGCCAGGTGAAACCGATCTATTTCCTGAAACATGGAGGAATCCTCCAATCGGTAGCCACTATTACAGTCAATATGGATCGTTAATTCAGGAAAGGTACTGCGAACTGCTTCCAGCATGGCTAGATCCCATCCCGGTCTGAACTTCAATTTTACACGCGGGAAACCATCATCTACCGCCCCACCTACAGCTTCAACCAACTCATCGAGTGAATCCATAACTCCAAAATCGGCACCCACTGGCACCCGATTACGAGTTCCTCCAAGGGTTTGATAAAGTGGTTTCTCCTGCAGTTTGGAATGCAATGACCACCAGGCCGTATCCACTGCTGCTTTTGCGAAATGATTTCCCTTGAACATGGCCATGGCCTGATTGAGAACTTCACTTGATGGAATTTCCTGTTTTACCAGTGCCGGTGCCAGCCATTGATTGACCATCGAAAAGATACCTGCAGCCCATTCGGGACTGTAACACGGTGCGGCAAAGGGGGTTGCCTCTCCCCAACCGTACTGATCCTCACTGGACACCTTTATCAGCAGAGATTCAATGGAAGCATCCTCGCCATAAGCGGTACGCCAGGGATAAATGAGCGGCATGGCCACATGAAAGATTTCAATACGCTCGATGAGCATGACATGTTTCCTCGAGAATGATTGCAGGAAAAGAACCTAACCAAAAGTCTCCTCGCTCCAGGTACTCCAACTGACAACAGCCAGCCCCCTTGAGAACTCTTAAACCCTGGCATTCGTCATCGTTGTCCATAAATAGTCCCAAAACACCTCCTAATTCGCAATTCTGAGATATTCATGTTCTCACTTGGCAAATTACAAACTCAAAAACAGTACTCCCCGGCCTGTCACCATTCCAATTTCTCAGCTCGTCAATTCTGGACAGACGCTCTTGGTATCCCTGCTCTTTTTGGTAAGTAAAAGGTTCTTTCTAGAAGAGACCGACACTGGTAACGGATGGGGCTCTTATCATTTCATATTCCGAGATTGGACCATGAAATGTTTTCCACTGAAATCCGACATGAATATGCACCACGTGACCACCTTCTGGCTGCGATTCAGCCGGGATGGGTTTACTCGATCATCTGGCATATATGTGGACTCATAACAATGTGACTCACCTTTCGACAAAAACAACACGCTCTACCCACAGAACAAAGACAAAAGCACCCCGACACTACCTTGCAAGTCCGCCTCAATTGTGCCATATTGCTCAACATGTGATGTGTTTTCAGGATCATTATCCGAAATGTGGAATACCTAACCGAACAGACGAGTCCGACGTTGACTGACTTCTTTCTAAACTTAGACCTTCCCCCCTCGCTTACCTATTTGCTGGTTGCGGTCATTGCAGCCCTGCTGCTGCTGCACTTTATGGCATTAGGCGCGTTGTTCTGGATCTGGCTGGAACGTAAAGTTTCGGGACGGATTCAGGACCGGCTGGGCCCCACACGAGTAGGCGGTCGGTTTGGATGGCTGCAAACACTAGCGGATGGCCTGAAACTTATCACCAAGGAAGATCTTATTCCGGAAGAAGCCGATCGCCCCCTTTTCCGGCTCGCACCCTATATCGTTTTTGCCAGCTCTTTTTGTGCCTTCATTGCCTTACCCTTCAGTGGTAGCAAGGAAGCTCCGGAACCGATTGCCTGGATCGCGAACAATCTCGACATCGGTATTTTTTTTGTGCTGGCGGTTTTGTCCCTGGAAGTAATCGGGGTGGTGCTGGCGGGCTACGCCAGCGGATCCAAATGGGCACTTTTTGGAGGCATGCGAGAGGCAGCCCAGGTTGTTAGCTACGAAGTCCCCATGGCCATTTGTGTGGTTATACCCGTGATGCTTGCAGGCAGTATGAATATGGCAGAAATGGGACACCAGCAGGAAGGCTGGATTGGACAATGGTATCTTTTTCATGACCCGTTTTCCTTCTTGGCATTCTGGGTCTATCTGACATGTGCTACGGCGAGTGTCAAACGGGCTCCGTTCGATCTCGCTGAAGCAGAAAGCGAACTGGTAGCTGGTTTTCACACAGAATACAGTGGAATCCGCTGGAGCTACTTTTTCATGGCCGAATACGCCAGTATGTTTCTGGTCAGTGGTATTGCTGCAATTCTGTTTTTGGGTGCCTGGAATGGCCCCATTCCGGTCGCTGAAATTCTCGGACTCGAAGCGCATCTGATCGGCCGAATTCTCGGACTTGTGAATTTTCTCTTCAAAGGATTTCTGCTTGTCTTTGCAATGATGTGGATTCGATGGACACTACCGAGGCTTCGTATTGATCAAGTTATGCAAACCTGTCTGAAATACCTGCTTCCCATGGCCTGTGGTTTGTTTCTAGGGGCCACGGTCTGGCAATTGTTTGATATTCCAGATTATTGGGGCTGGATAGCCATCGTTGTAATCGTGGCGGCCGGATACTACCTTCCCTATTTTTCCGGAAAACCCACCTCAACCACTTCCTAATTTCATATTCGATTCGTCCCTATGAACGAAACCACCTGGCACTCAATTCTGTTCTGGATAATGGCTTTGATTGCCTGTGGATCGGCGGTTCTCGTCGTATTGACTTCCAATATCGTACGTATGGCAGCTTGGCTTCTTGTCTCCCTGTCAGCCGTTGCGGGGTTGTTTTTTCTAATAGGAGCAGACTTTGTAGGTGCTGCACAGCTACTGATATACGTGGGCGGCACGCTGGTGCTTCTTATCTTCGGAGTGATGCTGACAGCCAGTGGTCCGCTGGCAAATTTGAGCACTCCCTCCCGTGACTGGTTAATTGCGGCTATTGTGGGTTCCGCTCTGATGATTCTACTGATCTTTACTCTAATTAACCCCGGTATCGACTGGTCAACAGACAGCCTTTCAGAAAACCTCGAGGCACCTTCCGGAAAAACCACCATGTCCATCGGCTTGGCGCTGCTGGGTATCCGAGAAAATCCAAACGCGTCCAGTTATTTGCTCCCGTTTGAAATTGCGTCCGTTCACCTTCTGGTTGTTTTAATTGGCGCTGCTTATCTCGCGCGAGCCAAACGTCGAAGTGATCCCCCAACACCTACCTAACAGAATCAGGCCTGAGAAGAGACCTTTAGCATGACCCCCATTGGACTGTCACCTTACCTTACTGTCGGCGCTGTTCTGTTTGTTGCTGGTGTCGTATGCATGGCCACCAAACGTAACGCGGTCGGCATATTGATGGGTGTTGAACTCGTGCTGAACGCGGCAAACCTCAATTTTGTTGCTTTCAACCGTTTTGGGAAACTGGGGCTGGATGGTCAAATGTTTGCCCTGTTTGTCATCGTACTGGCTGCGGCAGAGGCTGCGGTAGCTCTGGCAATCGTACTGAACTTTTACAACAATCATTACACAATCGATGTGGATCACGGAGAACAGCTACACGGGTGATCGGTCACCCACAGACCACATGGATCATTTTTCCGAACGGACAGAATGATCCCCTATGCGACACTCTTTCGATGAGCAATTATGGATCTCGTAAACCTTCAAACTGACATCGTGTTTTGGCTGGTACTAGCCTGGCTGCTTCCTCTGGCAGCATTTATTCTGGAACTACTCATTGGGAGTCGGTTCGGAAAGTACGCTGCCGTTTGTGCAATTGGCGGCATTGGCGGATCTTTCTTGTGTAGCCTGATGGCCTGTTTTCTTTGGCTTCAGACATCCGTAACCTCCGAATCACCTCCGGAATCTATCGCAACGCATTCCATCACCGAAGGGATCGCCAGCACTCCGGATCAAATGCCAGCAGTAAACCACTCTGGCGATGTCTATCGGTTTGCTACATTTGAAGAACATCACTCTGAAAATGACGTCTCGTCACACCACGAAGCTCATGACTCGGCTGGCCATGACAGCGGTTCCGAACACCACGAAGCACCAGAACTGCTCGGTATGGCAGGGTTTGAACGCCCGCTTTACAGTTTTGCAACGTTTGGTGAATCCTCTTTGGGGCTCAGTGTCTATGTCGATGGTCTTACCATTGCCATGTTTGTCATGGTGAGTTTCATCGCAACACTCATTCACGTTTATGCGGTCGGATACATGCATGATGAACTGCACGAATTTACAGACCCTGAAGTCGTCCTGTCAGATGGCAACCCTTTAACACGCCCCGGGCGATTCCCTCGGTTTTTCACTTACTTCTCATTGTTTACTTTTTCCATGTTAGGACTGGTTATTGCGGGGAATATTTTCCAGGTATTCATTTTCTGGGAACTCGTTGGTCTCTGCTCTTATCTGCTAATCGGTTTTTATTTTGAACGCAAAACAGCATCCACCGCAGCGAATAAGGCTTTTATCGTCAATCGTGTTGGTGATTTTGGATTCCTGATTGGTCTGATGATTCTCTGGACGTCCTTCAGTTCTTTTGAATTTACAGAAATATTTGGCCAGTTACGCGGTCCGCTCGATACGGAAACACACCGATGGGGGGAAATGCACTACGACCAAGAGGTGCATGGACTGATCCTTCAGAACACGGAAACCGGCACCGCACAGATGGATCCTGAAACCCAGAATCCTAGGACGGTATCCTACTATCTGCTAGTCGCCGCAGGCTTGGGTATTTTTTGTGGATGCGTCGGGAAAAGTGCGCAGTTCCCTCTGCACACCTGGCTTCCAGACGCCATGGAAGGACCCACCCCGGTAAGCGGCTTGGTGCACTCGGCCACCATGGTGGCAGCTGGTGTCTATCTTGTCGGACGCTTTTATCCGGTCTTTACTCCAGAAGTGCTCCTTGTCATCGCCTATATCGGTGGCATTACCTTAATGATGGCAGCAACGATCGCAATCGTTGCTACTGACATCAAACGGGTACTGGCCTACTCCACCATCAGTCAACTTGGATACATGATGCTCGCACTCGGAATTGGTGGCTGGGTAGCGGGTCTTTTTCACCTGCTTACCCATGCTTTTTTCAAGGCTCTGCTCTTTCTATGTTCCGGAAGTGTCATTCACGCGACCCACACTAATGAAATGCCTCGAATGGGCGGTCTGCGTAAAAAAATGCCCGCTACTTTCTGGACTATGTTTGCCGGGGTTATCGCGATCAGCGGTCTGGCAATCCCGGGAGTTCTGGGATTCGCAGGGTTCTATTCCAAAGATGAAATTCTGGCCAACGCACTCGCCTTCGGAAAAGTCAATCCGCAACACATGATACTATTCTGGCTGCCCATGATCGGTGCAGCGATTACTTCCTTTTACATGTTTCGCCTGTTGTTCATGACTTTTTTTGGTAAACCGCGCGACCAGCACGTCTATGATCACGCCCACGAATCACCACCGGTAATGTGGGTTCCTCTTGCCATTCTGGCCTTTTTCAGTACAGGGGCATTCATCTGTTGGGTGAATCCCACCGCTTCAGCTGGACTGGATGGAAAAGTACCACAAATCCTTCATGATGCCCTTCCTTTCGTTCACTCCAACACAACCGTCGGACTTTCTGGAATCCAGTTTGCATCATCGGATGCGGTTCACGCGGTTCATGCACAGGCCGGTACCCTTGCCTTGATCATGGCGGTTGGAGGTGCGGTCTTCGCTTACCTATTCTATGGAGCAGGTATCCTGAACCCCTCCGAGTTACAACGACAGTTTTCACCAATCCACCGTTTCCTGCAGAACAGCTGGTACTTTGATGAACTCTATGACTGGTTGTTTGTCCATCCGACTCATCGTGTTGCTCGATGGTTCAGCGGACTGGATCGTAATGGAATTGACTGGTTGATCGATCACAGTGCAAGTTTCACCGTGATGGTTTCAAGATTGAATGGCGCTTTCGACTACAAAATCGTCGACGGAACTGTGAATCTCGTAGCAAAATTGGTTTATCGTTTGGCCGACTGGCTTAGGGTGATTCAAACCGGCCAGCTTCGGCAGTATGTATTGTTTATTGTTGTGTCTACCATCGGTCTTTTCATGGCAATAATATTTATTGCCAGCAAATAGCTGCATACAACGTGAATTTCGCGGTAGCTTATATCCGTGCGGACAGATCGTGACTGAACTTTTGGGATAATAGAAAAGCACTTTAGGAAAGAGATTCGTTTCGATGAACGATATTGATATTTGGTTAATAACCATCATGGTTTTCCTGCCTACAGCCGGTGCCTTGCTCTTAGCTTTGATGCCGGCGCGCTCGGAGCACATCAAACAAGTCTCACTGTTAATCACAGCTCTGACATTCGTTGTGACCATACTTGTTGCAGGACGATTCGACCTGTCTAACAGTGAAATGCAAATGGTCTTCCGATTCCCTTGGATCAAGTCCTTTAACATTGAATACTACATGGGAATTGATGGCATCAGCTTGCCTCTGGTTATTCTGACCAGTTTTCTGTCCATGCTGTCCATGCTGGCTTCCTGGAAAATTACACCGAACATCAAAGGTTATTGCATTCTATTCCTCCTGCTCGAAACCGGCATGCTGGGTGTGTTTGTCTCTCTCGACTTCTTCCTGTTCTATGTTTTCTGGGAAGTCATGCTGTTACCGATGTACTTTTTGATCGGGATTTGGGGGGGCGGCCGCCGCGAATATTCTGCACTCAAGTTTTTCCTGTACACGCTGTTGGGAAGTGTTCTGATCCTGGTAGCTATGTTGATGTTTTTCTACGCAAGCGACGCCACCCTTCTGGAACCGGAAACCATCGCTAAGCTGGGTATCCCAGAAAACGTGAAACATACCTTTGATATTCTTGCGCTTCAACAACTGGGCCAACTCGAGTCCGGAAGTCCTTTCGGTTCCAATTTACAGCTCATCGCATTTGTTCTGTTGTTCATTGGTTTTGCGATTAAAGTTCCTGTCTTTCCTTTCCACACATGGCTACCGGACGCACATGTGGATGCTCCTACGCCGATCAGCATGATCCTTGCAGGTGTCTTACTTAAAATGGGCGGTTATGGGATTATTCGAATTGCCTACCCTATTTGTCCAGAAGGGGCTTATTACTTTGCCGCTCCTCTGGCCCTGCTGGGCGTCTGGAGCATTCTCTATGGTGCCTTCGCCGCCATGGCTCAGACCGATTTTAAACGACTGGTCGCCTATAGCTCTGTCAGTCACATGGGCTATGTCCTTCTGGGTATCGCCGCCTGGGGTGCAACGGCAGATGGCTGGACTCCAGAAACATGGAAAATGGGAATGAACGGCGCCATGTTCCAAATGATCGCCCACGGAATCAGCTCAGCTGGTATGTTCTTTATCGTCGGCGTCGCCTACGACCGGGTTCACCACCGGGACTTGAATCAGTTTGGTGGCCTAGCAGCGCGACTTCCCGTATATAGTGGCTTGGCATTTGGAATTTTCTTTGCAGGTCTTGGCCTGCCGGGGTTATGTGGTTTTATCGGCGAAGTATTCGTTGTTCTTGGCGCATACGGTTACAGTAAGCTGTTCGGAATCCTGGCTGCTGCTGCGGTCATCCTGACTGCCGGCTATATCCTGTGGACTATTCAGCGGGTTTTTCTTGGTGCCGAATATCGAGGACCTCATGAAGACAACCTTTATCCCCTTGAAGTTCGTGAGATTGCCTGTGCTGTACCATTGCTGATACTGGCGGTCGTTCTGGGTGTTTATCCAGACGCCTTGTTAATGTACATGCAACCATCCGTTGATTTACTAGTGGACAATCTAGCTGAATTCAGCGAACGGGCCACACAACTGGTAGCTGAAAAGTAACGCTTCTTACCCCTGTGAGAAGACACACGTTCCTTCTATAACGGCCAACAAGACACTCAGACCTAATGTTAACGTCTCAAAAATGACAACAGACCCCGACTCACACTCTCAATAAAGAACGCATGATGGCTGACTTCGATGCAATGACAACTGAGCTGCAGCGATCGCTGACAGCATTCCTTCCGGAACTGGTTCTGGTCACAGGAATCGTTCTCATGCTGTTTTTCCGGTTGTTCAACTGGTCACATCGTGTCCATATGTCGAATTGGGCATTGGGTTTTTCCCTGCTTGCGGGCATTTGTTCACTCTGGCAGTGGGCTGCGTTTAACGCCTATATGGGCACCACCTATCCACTGGCCGAGTCCATTGCTCAACCGTTTGAGATGTTTTCAGGACTTCTGATGCATGACCTGTTCACGATCTATTTTCGCATTTTTCTTATCCTTTTCACCGCAATGGTCATCTGGCTCACACGGCTTACGGGAATACCCGACCGCATGGATTCTCCCGATTTCTACACGCTGCTCTTTGGAGCGACTCTTGGAATGATGCTCATGGCTTCTTCCAATCATCTCCTCATGGTCTTTATCAGTATTGAAATGGCCAGTGTCCCTTCCTATGTCATGGCAGGATTTCTGAAAGGCCGACGCGACTCCAGCGAGGCAGCAATTAAATATGTTGTTTATGGAGCTGGCGCAGCAGGGGTCATGCTATACGGAATCAGCCTGTTGACTGGACTTTTCGGAACGGCCCATCTGCCTACACTTGCCATTGAAGTAGTTCATACCGCTGCCCACCACCACTCTTTCGATGCACACTTGACAACCGTTACTTTAGCGCTGCTTATGATATTCGTAGGGATCGCTTTTAAACTGGCCGCTGTTCCGTTTCATTTCTGGTGCCCAGATGTTTTTGAAGGTGCATCGACCGAAGTGGCCGCCTTCTTGTCCGTGGCATCCAAAGCCGCCGCACTTGCCTTGTTATCCCGACTGCTTATCAGTGTGACGGACGCACCGGAACTAGAAACTGCTCGAACCTGGCTTGCTACCGGAATCGCAGCCATCGCAGCCATGACGGCAACTTTTGGCAATCTTGCAGCCTATGCACAGAATAACCTCAAGCGACTACTGGCCTATTCCACCATTGCCCATGCCGGATACATGATGATGCCGATCGCTGCTGCATTGATTATGATTGGTCAGACGAACGATGCAACCAGTGGTGCCGATGCGATCCAATCCATGCTGTTTTACTTGGCTGTGTACCTTTTCATGAATCTCGGAGCCTTTGCAGTTATTGCTTTTATTAGAAATGAAATACGAAGTGAGGACCTGCAAGATTACCAGGGACTGGGACGATCCTCTCCAGTGCTCGGCATATCCATGTTGATCTTTCTATTCAGCCTTACAGGTATTCCTCCACTGGCTGGATTCTTTTCCAAGTTTTACATCTTTGCTGCACTTTTCGAAGCCGGGGGGTTCAACAATGGAATGTACTGGCTGTTGGTAGTCGCCGCTGTTAACACTGTGATCAGCCTTTTTTACTATGTCAAAATACTTCGCGTGATGATTCTCAATCCTCCGACCGAAGCCAATGAACAGGTTCAAATACCGCTGATTTCTCCCGCTGGCATCTATAGTTTGTGTATTGCTGTTCCCGTTCTACTACTCGGAATATGGGCAGCGCTATACGAAATAACCCCTGCTTTTGCTCAGGCAATCTTTGCCCAGGCTATCGCCCAATGAGGAGTTTCAGCAGTGGCCAATAACACCTCTGTGATTGAACCACTTCAAAATCTATTCTGTAGTCAGCAATGGAGCCTTGAAGGTTATTTGACCAACTCCTGCTTATGGTCAAATAACCCTGACAGGCAGGCTGTCGAACTATTGGAAACTTTCAGAAACCAGCAGGAACAGCACATACAACAGGTTGCTGAACTTATCAGGCAGCGTGGCGGGGTACTGCCCAAAGGTGGGTATCCCGATGCATTTGCGATTGCCAATTTCCATTACGCTAGTCTTTCTTACCTGCTGAGGGAATTAAGGGGCTATCAGGAACAGATCCTTTCTGAACTATCTGAATGGCAAAAGGGCTGTACCGACGATAATGAAGCCATCGGTCTTTTTGACCAGGTTATCCATACGACTAAGGATCATTTAACACAAACCGAATCGCTGGTTTCAGCTGCGCCCGCAGATCTGTCCTGATTTCATGTTTCCAGACTTCTCCAGTCTTGTGCACGAACTATTCCATGGCACTCATCGACACCCATGCTCATCTAAATGACCCTCAGTTGCTCTCCGATATGCCTGAGCTTATAGCACGTGCAAGAAAAGCTGCTGTAACTCAGATTGTAGCAGTAGGAATCTGCCTTCAGTCCAGCCGGGAATGCGTCAGGCTGTCAGAAGAACATCGGGAAATTCACGCCGCGGTAGGAATTCATCCTAACAGTGCTGCTGCAGCTTCACTGGATGACTGGAACCGGATTGTCGAGCTGGCTAGACACCCTCGGGTTGTTGCAATTGGGGAAACCGGTCTGGATCTTTATCGTGATGACACACCGCTGGACATACAACAGGATTATTTTTTAAAGCACATCAGGCTCTCCCAGCAGCTCCGTATTCCTTTTATCGTACATTGCCGGAATGCCGAGACCGAAGTGCTGGCGTGTCTCAAAGAGGCCAGCAAATCGGCCCCCTTACAAGGTGTACTGCACTCCTTCACAGGAACCCGGGAAACGGCTGAGCTTGCGATCCAGCTGGGCCTGTATATTTCCTTTGCCGGAATGCTTACATTTAAAAATGCAGAAGATCTGCGATCCGTAGCTCGTGACTTACCTCTTGATCGGGTTATGGTCGAAACAGACAGCCCATATCTTGCACCTGTCCCTGTCAGAGGCAAGTGTAACGAACCTTCCTATGTAACCCATACCGCATCCTGTCTGGCTGATTTACACGGACGTTCACTGGAACAAATCAGTAACATCACAACCGATAACGCTCACGCACTCTTCACCCGAATAACCTCCTCCTGATATCACTTTTGAAGTGACATTATCGCTTGCAAACAGTGCTCGAGGACTTGTTTTCCCGTCATGACATCCGCTTCGATAGCCAGTGCCCAAAGAGAGCATTCTGCCAGGTGATCACACTGCCATTTGACAAGATCTTTCTCCGTGGTGACCACGGCATCCACACCGGATTTTCGTACCCATGATTCCAGTTTTGCACAATCCATTTTCGTATAACGATGATGATCAGGAAAAACTTCCCAAGCCTGTAAATCATAGTTCAATTTTTCCAATGTCTTTCGAAATCCATCTGGGTTTCCAATACCTGAAAAAGCAGCTACCCGTTTGTTGGTAAGTACTTCCAGATCCTCTCTTTTTCCGCTGCTATTCCGCAGTTCCACAGGAACCTGACGAACTTCCACTCTTGACGGCTCGCCCCCACAATAGCGACCCAGTTCTTTCCATATTCCCTCTCGCTTTTCAGGTGTATCCAAGTCTGCTCGGGAGAGCACCATCAAATCTGCGCGTGCCATTCCATACAGGGATTCTCGCAGCATTCCCCGCGGAAACACTTTCCTTCCTCCAAAAGGTGCCAGGCTGTCCATTAGCAGGATATCCAGATCCCTGGCTAGCCTTCGGTGTTGAAATCCGTCGTCCAGAATTACAATATCCGCTCCATGAACCGATATTGCCTGCTTGGCCAGTTTTACGCGATCCTTTCCCTGTAACTGAATGATACCCGGAAGATTTTTTTCAAGTAAAGCACCTTCATCATTCAGTGCACCCGCATGGGATCCGTAACCACGGCTGATCACGGCAACCTTTCTTCCCCGCTGCTGAAACCAGACCGTAAGATAGGAAACAAAAGGCGTTTTTCCTGTTCCCCCCAGAGTAATATTACCCACACTTATGACTGGTACTGTCACCCGGGAAGCAGAGAACAACCCTTTATCATAGGACCAATTCCGAAACGACAGAACCGGCCTGTATAACGCGGACAGAGCGCTGAGTCCCGCTAAAAACACCGTTGCGGTAATCCCTTTGCTTTGACCACTAACCAGATTGCGGAACGATTGATCATTCACCGCAACGCAACTCAATTCTCTAAAAAGACATGTCACTTACGCGGCAACGATCACGGTTGTGTTGATCATTTGCAGAGCAAAACCATTCGCTCGACATCGCCACAGACTGCCATTCTGTTCGACGGAACGCATGTTATAACGATCGGCGTCAGACGCTTCACTTGATAAACTCATCGCTTATCCTGAACCTTGGAAAAAGGCCCCGTAACATAGCAGAAGTAAACTCTCATCGTCAAGCCAGTGTAACCGCCGATTCACTCATCAAACGGATTTTGTTTTATACCAATTGTGTCCTTTCTGATGTCGTGTGGATAATCTATACGAATCGTACTCTCAATATTCAATTTTGGGTTATAATACGTTCCTATAGAGGTACGGATAAACGATATATTTTTTCATAAGATGGGCCATCTATGCGAGTTGGAAACAAAGAACTTGTGCTGGTTAATGATCGGGTATTAATCCGACTGGAAAAAGCAGATGAACGGACTCAGGCAGGCTTATACCTGCCACAGACAGCTGTCAGCAAGGCCTCCGTCCAAACCGGTCGTGTGGTAGAAGTCGGACCGGGAATCCCCCTTCCGGTAGACCCTAACCCGGAGGAAGAACCTTGGCGAGAACACACTAAAGCCGGACATTACATTCCTCTGCAAGCAGAAATGGGAGACCAGGCCATGTTTCTTCGCGACCAGGCTGTCGATGTCAAAGTCGACGGTGATGATTATGTGGTGGTTCCTCATTCAGCAATGCTTGTATTGTTGCGCGATGATGTTTTTCCTATCACAGATGATGACTAATCGGCACCGCATCATATCACTTGAATAAACAGTAGCGGTTTCCCGTAAGACGCCTGACGCAACGTCTGACCTCAAGCACGCTCAAAGTCGACAGTACCTGCGATGCGGGAAGCCCAAGCGAAGTTATGATTGATTCGGGAGTAATCGGATGATCCGATAGTTCGGCAAGAACCCTTTTCTGTAGTTCACTGAAACTTGAATCCCGATCCGGTGTTTCTTCTATTGCTTCATCCGCAACTCTGCTGCTAGCTATTTCTAACAATGGCCCGAGCTCTTCTATTATTTCCTCCGGTCCCTGTACAAGCTTGGCTCCATCTTGAATAAGTCTGTGGCAACCTCGACTTGCCAAACTGTCAATCGGACCGGGAACAGCAAACACTTCTCTTCCTTGTTCAATGGCATGCCGAGTGGTAATTAACGTGCCACTGCGCTGACCTGCTTCCATAACGACAACCCCGAGTACCAACCCGCTGATCAGTCGATTTCTGCGTGGAAATAAAGGACCCAGCGGTGGTTGTGCCAAGGGCATTTCACTCAAGACAACCCCCGATGCCGCAATTTCAGAAGATAATTCCGTATGTTCCGGTGGATATACCTTCCCCAATCCACCTGCCATCACTGCCATAGTACGGCCGCCTGCTTTCAATGCAGCCCGGTGTGCTATCGCATCAATACCTCGTGCCATTCCACTTACGATGGTAAAACCACACTTAACCAATTCGGTGGTCAAACGTTCCGTGTGACGCTGCCCATATAGTGTACATCGCCGTGATCCCACAATAGCAATGGCCCTGTCATCTTGAGGTAAGAACTCGCCGCGAGCGTAGATGATCACAGGAGGATCGTAAATCTCACGCAACATTAACGGATACTCGGATGCATGTAATCCGATAATCCTCACCGCTGCACGCCCGCAGAGAGACCATTCCTCCTCCCATCTCGATCGGTCCAGGGATTGCTTCATTGTGCGGGCCTGGTGCAAAGAAACGCCCGGAATTCGTGCCAGTTCCGAAACGGTTGCTTTCACAACTGCAAGGGAATCACCAAAATGTTGAAGCGCGGCACGCACACGTGAAATGCCCCACCCCTTGGCCAGACTGAGTTTCAGTTCACTACGTGTTTCAGGATCAGGATTTTGGACATGCCCCATTTTCTGTATCCCGGTAACTGCACGAAAATCCCATGGCTTCACCTGAGTCGTAAGTTCAATACGAAAGCCGACTTTTAGAGTCGTAAAAAGATTTTACGGCGGTACAGTTCATAAAGGAAAAGCCACCCGATCGTCAAATCCATAGCGTTCCAAAAAACCATATGTACCCGGTTTTCAAGTTTTCCGAAAATCAGTTGACCAATGGACTCAAAGTCAATCACCTGACGAAGCAGGTAAATCGTAATGGCGTTGACACCAATGACCATGAAAAAGAATCCCCATTTGCGCCAACCCCATACATCAACCAGACAGTATAGAACTCCGAGCAGAATAGCACTCCACCCGGAAGTAAACAGTACAAATGAGCTGGTCCATAGATTCTTGTTGATGGGGAAATATTGATCCCAGAAAAGCCCCAGTAAAACACACACCAGCCCTGTTCCGATCAACCCGGTCACTTTCCTCATACTGCCGAAAGAACTGCGCAACCAGTGCCCTGCGCAGACTCCGCTCAGGACGGTTGCGATAGCCGGTAATGTGGAAAGCAGACCTTCTGGATCACCGGTTTCACGGTACATCTTTCCTGGAAGCCAATGCTGATCGATATAATTGGTCCAGGTATTTCCTTCTGAAAAGTCACCGGCCCCCAATCCCGGTACTGGTACCCAGGCCAGTACTATCCAGTAACCGAGCAACAAACCTGCCAACCACAAGATCTGTCCGCGCAGGTTCCAGTGCAGCGTAATCAGTGCTGCAAACATATATCCAAGCCCGATACGACCCAATACGCTGGCACAACGAAGCGATTCAAAATCGAACTTTAAAAGACCATTGTACATCATTCCAAACAGCACCAGCAGCAGCCCACGGCGAATAATCTGCATGCACTGCGTCCCGTGCTTGACGGCTCTTTCCCGACGGGATGCGAGTGCAAATGGAATAGCCACCCCGGAAATAAACATGAACATAGGAAAAATCTGATCCCATGGACTGTAACCATGCCAGGGAACATGCGTAGTCTGTTGCATCATCCAGGTATGACAACCAGGTCCTATCGTTTCTGCCACCGACCGCAGCACAGCGGAACCCCCGGCTATCAAAGCCATGTCCATCCCCCGCAGCACATCGAGAGACATCAGTCGCGCGGGCCGGGGCATTGCTGTTTTTGACATGCGATCGGATTGTGATGCTGACACGGTGTACCGGTCCTTCCAAACAATTCCATACCTTGATAACAGATTCCTGACCTGCGCTTAGCCCAAACTGGATTCGATCAGAGATCGTCGAACCAGATCAGGATCTACTTGCTGAACCAGTTCTACCTTTCCCAGAGAAGATGGCAACACAAACTGTGGCGTTCCGGAAATTGCTTTCTTGTCATATCGCATGGACTGAACTACCTGATCCGGATCAAACATCGAATGCGACTCAGCCCTGGTTTCCCCGTCAGCAAGGCCCTTTCCCTCGTGGTTGTCAATCTGTGTTAACCGTGTCGGCAGATTTAATCTGTTGAGCAGCGTGAAAAGCCGGTCTGTGAACTTCTTTTCAACTCGCCCCAGTAAAACTGCCAGACGACTGGCACAGACCATGCCAACGGCAACCGCTTCTCCATGCAGTAATTGATAATTTCCAAGATTTTCAAAAGCATGTGCGAAGGTGTGTCCGAAGTTCAAAACCGCACGTTGTCCTCCCTGTTCGCGTTCATCCTGCTCGACGACCAATGCCTTTAATTCACAACACCGGGTTATCAAAGTACGCAGAACCGTCGCGTTACGAGCATTGATTGAATCCACCCTGTCCTCCATGAATTCAAAAAACTGCGCATCCAGAATCACACCGTATTTCACTACTTCTGCTAGGCCACAGCGATACTGCCGGTCGGGTAAACTCTGGAGCACATCGGTATCAATCAGTACACCAACTGGTTGATAAAAACAGCCGATCAAGTTTTTCCCACGAGCGTGGTTGACCGCTACTTTTCCACCAACCGAACTATCAACCTGGGCCAACAACGTGGTTGGCACTTGGTAAAACGGAAGACCCCGGAGATAGGTCGCCGCAACAAAGCCGGCTAGATCACCTATCACACCGCCACCTACCGCACATACCAAGGTACGCCGATCAGCAGCTATCTGGGCTAACTGATCGTACAAATACTGGGCACTTTCGAGTGACTTCGTTGGTTCCCCGGGTTGCATCGCCACACAGTGCACATCCATCTGATTACGCTTAAAATACGACTGGATCGTACGTGCATGGGTGGTTTCAAGGTTCCTGTCGGTAACCAACAACACGGAAGATACACGGGACATCTGAGCTGTGGACCATGGCATCCACTCATCCGGACATACCAGTGAACCGGTTGTTACCAGAATATCGTAACTGCGTTCGGCAAGATTAACCGATACGGTCTGCCATCCCATCACTCCTGAAACCGAGTTACCGGATCATACGCAGGGAAAAAACGGCAACCGGTGCCTTGTTGTCTTTAAGACCCGGTTAATGATCACCGGAAAGGGCGGTGTCCGAGTCCCAGTTGACCACGGTTGCATCTGCCCAGAGCCTCTCCAGATCATAAAACTCACGAACTTCCTGGCTCGAAACGTGTACTACCACATCGCCATAGTCCAGCAAGATCCAGCGGGACTCACCGTATCCCTCGATCCCGTGCCTTTGCTCACCCAGTTTTTCATACGCGTGATCAATTTCATCCGCGATCGTGCGAATATGTCTCTTGCTGGTTCCGGTAGCGAGAACAAAAAAGTCCGTTATCGGAGTCAAGGTCCGCAGGTCAAGAATGGTAACGGAACTGGCACGACTCTGGTCAGCCACACGGGCACCAAGGCAAGCTCGTTCATGGGATCCGGATGGCTTCAAAATGATGATTTCTTGTCAACAGGATTTCGCAATACAAACTGTGACTTCAGGTACCTGATTCTCAGTTTGATTAAAACACACCCATCGCCTGCAGGCTATAACGAACGATTAAACCTGCAAACACAACACTGACCATGCTCATTAGTTTGATCAGAATATTTAAGCTGGGTCCGCTGGTATCCTTGAATGGATCGCCGACTGTGTCACCGACCACACCCGCCTTATGTGCTTCGCTGCCCTTGCCTCCAAATTTTCCGGTTTCAATGTATTTCTTTGCGTTGTCCCACGCACCACCGGAATTGGCCATCATGATAGCCAGTGCAAAACCGGAAGTCAGACCACCGGCAAGTAGTCCTATAACGCCACCAACACCCAGGAGAAGCCCCACAACCACCGGCACAACCAGCCCCAGCAGTGCGGGCAGAATCATTTCCTTCTGGGCTGCCTTCGTGCTGATTGCAACACAACTAGCATACTCGGGATCTGCTTTGCCTTCCATGATACCTGGTATATCTCGAAACTGCCGGCGCACTTCCATCACCATGGAATTAGCTGAACGCCCAACCGCTTGCATCGTCATGGCACTGAAGACATAGGCAAGCATCACACCCAGGAACATACCTACTAGAATTTTCGGGTTCATTAACGTGACATCGTAATAACGGGCAAAATCAGGAATGGTCGCATCATGTAGCGCGATAATTCTTGAGTTGCCCTTTACCAGTGCATCCGGGGCAATCGCACTTCTAGCGATGGCATCATTCTTATCTGTCTTATCAAAGTTTTCAATCGCCAGAGGATCGAACACCAGATGGACCTGATTCTGCTTTGCCGATTCACCTATTTCTAGAATCAGGCTGTTACCCAGTTTGATAAATTCACCGGCATCCTGCTCGGTCTGAACCGAAGCTCCCCAGCGATCAAAGCCCACACGCACTTCTTCAATATAGGCAGCCAGCAAGGCCAGAGCGGTTAGGGCCGCTGAACCGATAGCAAATCCTTTTCCGGTCGCTGCGGTCGTATTACCAAGACTGTCAAGCTGATCGGTTCGTTCACGAACAATAGGATCCTGTTTGGTCATTTCCGCGTTGCCACCGGCATTGTCAGCAATGGGGCCATACGCATCGGTCGCCAAGGTAATCCCCAGCGTGCTCAGCATTCCAACCGCAGCGATACCCACCCCATAGAGACCAAGCGCGTAAACTTCAGGTGACGCAAAATCGAAGTCCGTAGGGAATCCGAACGCAAGCAGGATAGCGGCCCCGATAACACAAATCGGCACCCATACGCTGTACATACCTTCGCCTACGCCAGCGATAATGACCGTGGCCGGTCCGGTCTCAGCCTGTTTGGCAATACGCTGCGTTGGAGCGTACTCTTCACTGGTTGAACGTTCGGTCCAGTGGCCAATTACCAGTCCGGCGAACAGACCAACAACGATAGAACACGTCAGTTTCCAAGCAATATCCGGCAGTAAAATGTAGCAAAGGATAAAAGCCGCGCCCACAACCAGGATGGAAGAAAGGTTGATTCCTTTGGCCAGCGCCTTAAGCAGATTTTTCTGACTGGCCCCTTCTTCTGTCTTCACAAAGTAAACACCGATGATCGACAGTAAAATTCCGACCCCACCCAGAGCCATGGGCAGCAACAGTGCGCGTACCTGATCTTCATGTCCGGATCCAGCCATAGCCGCAACGCCCAGGGCGGCTGAAGCCAGAATCGATCCACAGTAGGATTCATAAAGATCGGCCCCCATACCGGCAACATCACCTACATTATCGCCAACATTGTCTGCAATCGTAGCCGGGTTACGGGGATCATCTTCGGGTATTCCCGCTTCCACTTTACCCACCAGATCAGCCCCAACGTCGGCAGCTTTGGTAAAAATTCCACCCCCGACACGGGCAAACAAAGCTTGGGCACTCGCTCCCATTCCGAAACAGAGCATGGTGACGGTTATTTCTTCCAGACCAAATTTGAAATAACGTAAACCCATGTACCAGAGGGTAATATCCAGTAGTCCCAGACCAACCACAGAAAACCCCATCACCGCCCCACTTTTAAAGGCAACCTGTAACCCCTGGTTAAGGGACACTTTTGCGCCGGCTGCGGTTCTCGAACTGGCCATCGTCGCGGTCTTCATTCCAAAGAATCCGGCAAGTCCTGAGAAAAATCCACCCGTGAGAAAGGCGACAGCGACCAGATAAGACTGTACGCCCAACACGGCCATCAATAGGAAAACAAAAAACATGACAACAAAGAAAATTAAAACCACCTTATATTGCTGCTTTAAATACGCCCAGGCTCCGTCTTGTACATGCCTGGCAATGCGAATCATATCTTCATCGCCTTCATCGGAACCTTTCATTTCATTATAAAATTTGAAGGCAAAAGCGAGCGAGACGATTGATAAACCGATAGCCAGGCCCCAAATTCCCCATTCCAGAGTTGTTGGAGGTGGGACAGCCAAACCGGATTCATGAGAATCCTGCGCCCAGACCGGCTGACTTAAGAGCAACAGGACAGCCATGACAACTAAGATCAACCGTCCTACTACGATCCCTTGTTTTTCAATCGCATCTCTCATCCGTCTCGGTACTCCCTGTGCTTTAGCAACAACATTTCTTACTTGTTCAGTGGTAATCTCACCTTTAGTCCGTATCCCTGGTATTCGCGACAACCACATATGCTTTATTCGTTCAAAGTGCAGCCAGATCCGAATCGATCTGAGCTGCTTATGGAAAAGCGGGGATCGCGAAACATCCGCGGCAGTTCGGGACTACAAACCACAAAAGACATATGATGTACCGGCTGCCCAGCCGGGACTTTACTGATTTTCATAAAAACTGTCAATAAGGTAACGTTACATCCTCACAATCCGCTGTCCAGATGGGGTAATT
>Ga0310344_10000766_pt1 | contig 24962 bp, 23 predicted proteins | sample HC15DNA20200_MG_FD_203801 | JGI IMG/M metagenome (GOLD analysis project Ga0310344, IMG submission 203801) | Marine microbial communities from station ALOHA, North Pacific Subtropical Gyre - HC15-DNA-20-200_MG | ecosystem: Environmental > Aquatic > Marine > Oceanic | place: Pacific Ocean: North...
GAGCTATATTGGGCAGCAAGTGAGCATTATCGAGAGGCTCAACATACAATATTTGAGGATGATAATTCAGAAAAAATTTACCTCCATGGTATGTTGCTTAAATGCTTTGATAAAGTAATGGAGTACGCGGACCATCCTATCGAAAGAGTTGAGATACCATTCGAGGGCAATTATATCCAAGGTGTTCTTCACATGTTGCCGGGTCGACCAAAAGCTCCAACAGTAATATTTTGCCCAGGCATGGATATGACAAAAGAAGCATTCATAGATGCATTACATCATCCTTTTGTCACAAGAGGACTTAATTGCTTGCATCTGGATGGACCTGGACAAGGTACAAGTAACATAAGAAAAATAAGAGTTACGCTCGATAACTATGAAAGAGCTGGTTCAGCAGCTATAGATTTTCTATCAAGTAGACCAGAAGTAGATAGTGATTCAATTACTGTTTCTGGCTTCTCCATGGGTTCGTACTGGGGCATGAGGTTGGCTGCACTAGATAAAAGAGTTAAAGCAGTTGCGACGGCTGCTGCTTGTTATGGACCCAAAAAGGCAATTTTTGAACAGGCTTCTCCTAGATTTAAACAAGTGTTTATGTATATGGCAGGCATTCATGACGAGGATGAATTTGATACCTTTGCAGAACAAATGATATTAGATGATGTAGCCGATCAAGTGACATGTCCCGCACTTCAGGTCACTGGCGAATATGATCCATTAGCACCACTAGATACAGTATTGCCAATTTACGAAAAGGTTTCCGGCCCTAAAGAGCTGTGGGTTATAGAAAATGATTTTCATAATCCTAGAAATACGCCCAATTTTGGAGGCATTGATTTTTTTGGATTTTTGGCTGACTGGTTAAATGATGCACTTGCTGGAAAATTTGGCACTGGACATAAAAAAGAGATATTGGTGCCGGAACATGGAGATGGGGGCCCTTATGTAAATCAGATGAAAGGTGGATTCGCTTTGCCTGAACGGATTGGAATCACAGACGGCTCTCATCCAGACCAAACTGGACCAGAAGGGTAAAAATTAATCTTCTTAGATAAGGATGGAACTTACTTTATAAATCATGAAAAATATTCAGAGATGGGAACGCTTGCTTCTTCCAGTTTGGGGTAATATATACCTTGATTCTGAGTGAAAAGTAGTCAAATTCTTGAGATGAAATAACTAGTCACGGGCTAATAGTCACACAAGCGTGGAGAGGTGACAGAGTGGTTGAATGTACTGGTCTTGAAAACCAGCGTGCGTGTAAGCGTACCGTGGGTTCGAATCCCACCCTCTCCGCCATAAATTCTTTTTTAAGTAATTTTTTTTAAACATTAAATAATATGATTAAAATCAATATTAGAGAAGAAATCAAACAAAGTTATCAGATTACTAACAAGTAAACCTTTACTTCTTAGTCTAACTAACGACGTTTTCTTTTACGTTTATCGTCTTTTGAAAGAATTCCATCATTATTCCTGTCCATTCTAGAAACGATTCTATCCATTCGCTCATTTAGCTCTTCCATAGAAATTTGCGCATCTCCATTGGTGTCTGTTCTTTGAAAAGCACGAACCATACGTCTTCTTGTAATTTCACTCCATAAGATTTGAAACTCATCTAGTGATAAACTACCGCTTTTATTAGTGTCATGGTCATTCATTGTCTTATTTTGAACAGCTGTTATTTCATAGGAGGTTATTCGTTTGTCACCATTTAGATCAAATTTTTTCATCATATTAAAAAAGCGTTTATTCATCTTTGCTTTCATTTTCATATGGTGAAACTTATGATGTCTAGTTTCTGACTTACTGGAGGCTGATGAAAAACTAATGGATGATGAATAAGCTAAAATACAAATAACAGACAGGAATGATACTAATCGTATTATCTTCATAATTAGACACCTCTTAGTTATTAAAGTTTATCAGTTATAATTTTCTTCAGTAAATTAATACAAAAATTAATATATTAAATTACGGCTACATCTAGGCGTTACTTAGCTTACGAAGGATAGCTCCAGAGCTTGCACCAAGAAAAACCCAAAATAGAAACAGTGAAACTAATGTGTTAATTAAAAATTCACCATATAAAGATTCTGGAATACTGGCTGAAGTAGAATGATTTGTTGCATCTGGAAGCACTATTTGAGGAATAAGGATTATTAATATTCCTATCATCTTCAATATGTATGATTTTCTAAACACAAGAAACCACAAACCTAATGCAGTTAAAATTGATATACTTATCCAACTGAACTGTTTATACCCAAGATCACCAAAGAATGTTCCTGGTAATTCTGGTGAAATACCAAGTGACGGTGCAATTGTAAAAACAAGGTAACCAGCTAACCCCCATAATATTCCATTACCAACACCGACATTGACGCCCGACAGAAGAAAAGCTGCTAATATAAGAAAAGAAAATCCAACTGCTAACACTAAATTGGCTAAAAATGTGAAAAAAAAGCGCTTACTTAGTAATGTGTTTTGATAATTTGTGTTTAATTGGGTTTGTGCAGATGGGCGTTCTTCATTCTTCTTATGAGTTAATTCCGATTGTTTTCTTTGATTGCCTAACTGATCACTCGTACTCGGGACGAGTTGTGAATTTATATGACCTTTTTCAATAAACTCAGCCTCTTGAATTATTGGTAATATCATCACTGAATAAATAAAGGTATAAAATATTGCAGTCAGAAAACCAGTCAGAAGACCAGCTTTGACCATTCTGAGCAACATCAGTCAATTTCCACTAGTGGCAAGGAAAGACCATACTATGCCTTGCATCATGAGCGGCAGCATGCAGGATTTCTGCATTCGAAAAACCAGCCAACCAGACCATAGATAAGCCGATAAATATAAACAATACAGCTGTAGAAATGTATCTCGAGGTTTCTACATTGTTGTTATCCGTCCTTGATTGAGCGTTTAACATTTCACCTCCGGTAAAAGTCTTAAATGTATCTGATTTTATCAAATTAGATACATAAACATTGATATATACAATAGGAGACCGTTCTTAACGGTAATTAATATTATCTATGATACTTCTCTTGAGTTAGAAGCAAAGTTAACTTTGACTGTTATAGATCCTTCATTAATTAGCCACGGCCTCACTTTAAAAGATCTCGCGCCACTGGAATGCATTGGATCTTCTTCAGCAATTCTTCTTGCATCAGACAAGTCTTTAGCACGAATTATGATAAGTCCTTCACCTTCCCAGGTCTCTTCGTCGTCGGCCCAATGAGGTCCAGCGGCGATGTAGACCCCTTCTTTTTCCATCTTATGCTGGTATTCAAGGTGGGGGCCTGTGTTTGCCATGACCGCCTCTAAGCCGTCAGTAGGATATGTATGAATGGCATAAACCTGCCATTTTAACATATCGCCACTTAACTCTAATATTTTTTTACGTGTGGGAAGTCCCTCGGACATAATTATCCTCCTAATATAACATTAAACAAAAAGAAGTTTAATAGTGAAACTAAGTGTTTCACATAAATATCATAAACTATCAAGCATCAGAATTGTTATTAAAAAGGGGGCACATATCTTTAATTGGGACTGGAGTAAAAAAATGACTTTTCTGACTCGTTACAATCGGCTTGATCAAATCAATAAACTCATTCCATTTTGGATTCATCGTTACTGCGTGTTGTCTTCGATCCCTATCATATTGATCATTAAAAAACCAAAAATTATAAACCTTATGTAGCTGACCAATCAGAGTATAAAAGCAACCAATCCAGTTTGTTTCGATAGGTGATATTGCATTTAACGCACATAATTCATATGCCTCCCAGTATCTGGTAAGCCCGCCTGGAATTAAAGAAATAGTCTGTTGTTCTATTACCATATTTGGATATTCTTGAACATCACACAGAGGAGGATTCTCACGATTTCTTATTGTATCATCTTTAAAAAGTGGTGATATAGACTTTATGGGAGCTGGAATTAAAAATTTATTTTCTTGAGAGCTTATTAATTTTCTTACCGATTTAAAGTAATCCTGTAATTCAGGCTCTTCATAGATGTTATTATATAACTTTCTCCAATGCTCTAAATCTTTTAGTTTATATAAATGTATTAGATTCTCACTTTCTCCACTAACAGACGAAAAATAACCAAGAAGAGCATCACGCATTATCGGGGCCATAACACCATCAAAACCTCTATTAATTTGGGCTTGATAAAATCGATGTAAATCTCCTAATTTCATTTTGTATGCTCGATACTCTATTACCATATTAATTTCCCCAGAAATTTTCTAATGACATTATCTGCTACAAACTCTCAATTAAGTTTGTCTGATTTTATAGCTTTGTAAGTTTTACCAATGTATTAACCAAGTCTCTAACACCCCTTAATCTTAAATTTACGTCTGACCAATCCGATCTATAAACTAGTTTCTGATCTGCTTTAACACTCATACACTCACTATTGTTTCTAATATACTCGATCAATGCACTTGGATTGGAAAAAGTGTTTTTATAAAACTTTACTACCGCTCCTTTGGGGCCAGCTTCTAACTTTTCAATACCGGCTTCAACACATAGTTTTTTAAAATTTACAACCTCTAGTAAGTTTTGCACTTCTTGAGGAAGATTGCCAAAGCGATCAATACACTCAGCAGCAAATCCCTCAATCTCCTCTTCTTCAACTAAATTTGCAATTCTCCTGTATAGACTAAGCCTAAGACTCAAATCAGCAATGTAAGACTCAGGAATTAATATTGGTGTTCCTAGAGTAATTATAGGTGTCCAACTTATAACAGTGTTTTTATTTTTGCTTTTCTTTGTATCCTCAACGGCCTCTTCTAACATCTTCTGATACAGCTCAACCCCTACTTCGCGTATATGTCCAGATTGTTCTTCTCCAAGAAGATTTCCCGCTCCCCTAATATCAAGATCATGGCTTGCTAAACTAAAGCCCGCACCCAATGTATCAAGAGTTCTCATAACTGCTAATCTCTTTTGTGCGGCGGTAGATAGAACTTTATCAGTTGGTAACGTTAAGTAGGCGTAGGCTCTTACCTTACTTCTCCCTACTCTACCGCGCAGTTGGTACAACTGAGATAATCCAAATCTATCAGCTCGATGTACTATTATTGTATTAGCGGAAGGAATATCTAAACCAGATTCGATGATATTAGTGCAAATAAGTAGTTCAAATTTCCGTTCGTAAAATGCCGACATGACATCGTCGAGCTGATTTGATGACATCTGTCCATGCGCAACCGCTATACTAATTTCTGGAACTAACGTTTTCAGACGTTTAAATAATTCTCCTATATCTTTGATTCTTGGACAGACATAGAATATTTGGCCCCCACGGAAATGCTCTCTCATTATTGCCTCCCGAATGGATACGGAGTCATAAGGCAAAACGAAGGTTCTCACCGCTAATCTGTCAACAGGTGGAGTGGCAATTAGACTTAACTCCCGAACACCAGTCAAAGCTAATTGAAGTGTCCTAGGAATAGGAGTCGCTGTTAAGGTTAATACATGAACATCACTACGTAGTTTTTTTAATTGTTCCTTTTGCGATACACCGAAATGTTGTTCTTCATCTATGATTACTAAGCCAAGATTTGAAAATTGGATATCCTTTTTCAAAAGAGCGTGCGTACCAATTACAATATTGATCTTACCTGACGCTATTCCTGAACGAACAGATCGATTGTCACTTGGACTAATTAATCTAGAAATTTGCTTTATTTCTATTGGCAAGTCAGAGAATCGTTCTTTAAATGTATCAAAGTGCTGTTTTGCTAAAAGTGTAGTAGGAACTATTACAGCAACTTGATAATCGTTCATGCTTGTTACAAATGCAGCTCGCAACGCCACTTCAGTTTTCCCAAAACCAACGTCCCCACATATCAACCTGTCCATTGGTCTACCGACGCTTAACGAAGATATAGTCTCATCTATTGCTCTCGATTGATCCTCTGTCTCATTAAACGGGAACGACGCACAAAATTCTTCGTAAGTTTGTGGTTTAGATAGAACTAATCCCTTTTTTAATTCTCTTTCTGCAGCTATTTGAATTAGCTCTGCTGCTATCTCTTTAATCTTTCCTTTAATGTTAGCTTTACGTGTCTGCCATCCAAGTCCCCCCAATTTGTCGAGGGCTACATTCGATTCTTCAGATCCAAATCTTGAAATTAGTTCGAGATTTTCAACAGGAAGATAAAGTTTATCATTATTAGCATAAATCAAACGAAGGCAATCATGCGGAGCTCCACTTATATCTACAGCCTCTAAGCCGCTAAATCTGCCAATTCCATGGTCTATATGTACAATGAATTCATCAATTGAAAGACTCTCGACTTCTGAAATAAAACCTTCAGCTCTCCTGGATCGTCTCGCTTTTCGGACTAGTCGTTCTCCGAGAATGTCCTGCTCGGTATAAAGATCTATATCCCCAATACTAAATCCACTTTCGAGATTCAATACAAACACACCTATCGTATTAGTCGTCTGAAAAGTTAACACCTCCATCCAGTTGTCACAGGCTCTTGACGTAATTCCATGGTCTTCCATTAACTTAATAATACGATCACGAGATCCTTCACTATAAGCAGCTATGCAAACACAACGGTGACTAGATCTATGTTTTGTAATTCTGTTTCTTAGGGCATCAAATAAATTTACATCACTACGTCTTCGTGCTTCTGAAAAGTCGATTGTTGGATGGGCATTTACAGATACAATTTCATAACTAGAGGATTGTTTCTGATACGAATGAAACTTTTTAACCACCCTGGAATTTAGGGAATTTTTCCACTCTGATTGACTTAAGTATAAGTAATTGATGGGTAGGGGGTTATAAGCTGGCTCATCGAATGATTTATTTCGACTATCTAGGCGTGCATTGTGATAATCAGAAATTAACTCTAATCTAGCGTCAACAGCCTCCTCTACTCCAAGACCTAAAAAGATTGTTCCTTGTGTATAATCAAAAATAGTATTCAGAGAGTTATAGAAAAGAGGCAGCCAGTGCTCCATCCCTGGAAATCTAATACCATCAATCACGTTTTGATATAATGTGTCATCATTACCAGGTCGACCGAATAATTTTCTGTACTTAGTTCTAAACCTTTCATAAGAGTCTTCGTTTGTTACAATCTCATTAGATGGGCTCAGTAGAAAGCTGCTGCATATATCTATGGTCCTTTGCGTTAGTGAATCAAAATTATTGATGCTTTCAATGGTGTCACCGAAAAGATCTAATCTTACCGGATTACCTCCGCCCGCTGGAAATACATCAATAATCCCTCCCCTTATCGCAAACTCTCCGGGTTCGCGCACAGTTCCTGTTCGTACATAGCCGTTGGACAAGAAAAAAGTTATTAAGTTATCTAGATTGATTTGATCGCCAACAGATAGTTTATAATAATTATTTTTTATTATTTCTTTTGAAGGGACTCTCTGTAGAACTGCACTTACAGTAGTAATCAGCAATGATACGTTTTTATTCGTTTCCTTTTCACTCATTCTCTGTAGTGAGGCCATTCGAGTGGCCATTATTTCTCTTCTCGGAGGAACCCTATCGAATGGAAGACAGTCCCAGGCTGGCAGGTGAAATACATTAATTTTAGGACAAAAGAATCTAATGGAATCAGCCGCAAATGACATAGAGGCATCATCACTAGTGATGTAAAGACAGGTATTTTTAAAACTATTTTCTGAATTCTGTAATAAGTCAGAGAGTAGTAATATATCACTGCCTGGTACAACATCATGATAACATACATCCGCATTCTTATATATATTTGTATTGAATAACAACTAGTTAACACCCCGTATTAAAGTTTTTTAATAGCTTCATTATTTCATTATTCCATCTTTTCGGCACTTCTTTCTGTCCGCTTATCCACATAAAGAGGTCAGGGTCACTGTTTTCTACTAATGATTCGTATTGATCTAATAACTTATTGGACAGATCTGATAAGTGGTACTGAGCAAATTTACCGAGAAATACATCAGTTTCTTTCGTGCCTGTATAGACACTACGATAAAGCAAACGTTTAAGTCGTATATCATGATTTTCCAATGTATTATGTCCTTATATAATAAGAGCTTCGAAGTATAAAATAAGCTATCATAGTTATCGCCTCATTATTTGAAAGGATATAAGCTTGTTCTTCATCAATGTCAGTATTTTGTGTAATCAAATTGGATAAAAATATTGCCATCTCAAAATAGACCAGAAATTCTCTATAATTTATTTACTCCAGTTTCTTCAATAAAAGGGGTCGGCCCTCGTATAGGAGAGAAAATTGAGCGGCTTACCGGCCCATGTATAATTGATTTAATTTGGCATTTTCCATCTGGTATATTAGATAGATCTTATTCTCCAGACATAAAAGACGTTGAGACTGGTAAAGTAGTCACTTTAACTGTGAACGTTAATTCCCATCGACCTTCTCCCATCAATAAAAAACGTATCCCCTATAAAGTATTATGTTCTGATAAAACGGGAGATGTGTCCTTAGTATTTTTTCAATCAAGAAAAGACTATATACAGAAGATTCTTCCGGTTGGTGAGAAAAGAGTAGTAAGTGGTAATGTTGAAGTCTTTGACAACCAATTACAAATGACACATCCGGATATTATTACGACCACCTCAAACCTAGATCATGTAAAAAGAATTCACCCTGTATATCCCTTAACAGAGGGAATTTCCCAAAATGTATTAGGTCGAATAATTCATGATTCACTAAAGCAAGCACCCAGTATGCCTGAATGGCTGGACTCAGCCATGGTGAATAAGAAAAGCTGGCCGAGCTGGATTAATGCTATTCAGAATGTACATTCCCCGATTAACGAGCAAGAGTTGAACCCTTTAAGTAAAGCTAGAGAAAGATTGGCTTATGATGAACTGCTGGCACGACAACTATCTATTCAATTAGTTCGTGGAAGGAATAGTAAGAGAAAAGGATTATCGATAAATTCAAAAGGTGACTTACGCAACAAACTAACTGATCTATTATCGTTCGAACTAACAAACAGTCAAAAAAAGGCAATAGAAGAAATTAATAATGATATGGCTTCTAAATATAGAATGCTACGATTATTACAAGGAGACGTAGGCAGTGGAAAAACTATTGTTGCGCTTATGTCTATATTGAACGCAATAGAGTTTGGTAAACAAGCTGCCCTTATGGCCCCAACAGAGGTTCTTGCTCACCAGCACTTTTCAACAATTGAGCCCCTTTTAAGAGAATTAGATATCACTTGTGTAGTGCTGACGGGCAAGGACAAGGGTAAATCACGGAAAAGGATTCTTGAAAATATTGCTAATGGATCCACCTCTCTTATAATTGGCACTCACGCACTTTTTCAGCAGGAGCTAATATTTTATGACTTGGGCATTGCAGTTGTTGATGAGCAACAACGATTTGGAGTCCATCAAAGACTTTTACTAGCAAACAAAGGAAAAGCTGTAGATGTATTACTCATGACAGCTACTCCTATACCAAGAACATTGATGCTAGCTTTTTATGGTGAACTAGAAGAATCAACACTCACTGAAAAACCAAAGGGGCACAATCCCGTTGACACACGATTAATATCTTTGAATCGAATAGAAGATGTCTATAAAGCCATTGGAAGAAAGCTATCAAAAGGGGCTAAAATATTTTGGGTCTGTCCTCTAATTGAAGAATCTAAAAAGCTCGATATCTCTGCTGCAACTGATCGACATAAAGAACTACAATCTATTTTTGGAGATAACGTAGGCCTAATACACGGACAAATGTCTCAAGAGAAAAAACTTCATACAATGTCCAAGTTTGCAACTAGCAAGATGGGTGTTGATAAAAATAATACCGATTCATTGGACCTTCTTGTGTCTACCACCGTAATAGAAGTAGGCGTTGATATCCCTGAAGCCAGCATTATGGTAATTGAACATGCAGAACGCTTCGGTCTTTCCCAATTACATCAACTTAGGGGACGCATCGGACGTGATGGCCAAAAATCAACCTGTTTGCTTTTGTACTCTAATAACCTAGGAGAGACTGCAAAGTCTCGACTCACAATATTAAGAAACACCAACGATGGGTTTCTCATTGCTGAAGAAGATCTAAAACTTCGTGGTAGTGGAGACTTATTGGGCACACAACAATCTGGGTTTCCAGAATTTCGGGTGGCCAGTATAGAGGACCATAAACACCTGCTACCTCTAGCTAGAGATGAAGCAAAGCTTTTGATTAGCAGAGATCCTACTTTAACATCGTCTCGTGGCAATGCTCTTAAAACATTGTTGTATTTATTTCAAAGCGATGATTCCATTCGTTTAATTCAAGCAGGGTGATAACGTAAACTTCAAATCACTAAGTTACCTATATCTTCTCCTCAACACTTGATGAATTATCAATGGTTGGTAAATCACCTTTCGATCTATTAATTTTTATTTTTGTTTTTTCATCGTGAGATCTATTATCTGGTGGGGTGACTATCCCTCCTGATATAATCATTTTAATCCCCTCTTCTACCGTCATTGATAACTCAACTAATTCCTTTCTTGGTAAAAATAAAAGATACCCAGAAGTAGGATTCGGAGTAGTCGGTAAAAAAACATTTACAACCTCATCCTCAGTGATGTTTTGAACCTCACCCTTTGTTTGTCCTGTAACAAAACCAATAGCCCAACTTCCTCGTCTTGGATATTCAAATAATACAACTTGTCTAAATGCATCGGACTGATTTGCAAGAACTGTTTCAACTATCTGTTTAGTTGCGGCGTAAATACTTCGAACAACGGGCATACGGCCCAGAAGATGCTCTCCTCCGCGAACAATCCATCTACCCAAAAGAACTCTGGTTAGTGCACCTATTATGATTAGGAAAACTACTAAAACAACTACGCCCAATCCCGGTATTGCAAATGGAACATATGTATTAGGGTTATAAGTAGCAGGAATCAGTGGAGTAACTCTTGAATCAATAAAACTAAGAACCAACCAACTTAACCAGAAAGTTATTCCCACGGGAGCAACAACGAGAAGCCCAGCAAAAAAATACCCTCGCATTTTTGCCAATGCTCCTATTTGTCTTTTTTTAGGTTGAATAGCCATAATAGATCTCAGTCTATTAGAAAAAGTTAAAGATTTAATACTAAAGAAATTATATATGTTTCTTATATGAAGATAAAATTCTTTTGTACTACTTCTTAAAGTCTGGTGCGGCTGAGAGGACTCGAACCTCCACGAGCTTTCGCTCACTAGCACCTGAAGCTAACGCGTCTACCAATTCCGCCACAGCCGCAATAATTAAACTATTATCTAATTGAGATAATTTAACAGGCACATATTTCAAGTTGTAGGTTCATCATATTTCTAATGGTGCGGCAGAGAGGACTTGAACCTCCACGGGGTTTCCCCCACAACGCCCTCAACGTTGCGCGTCTACCAATTCCGCCACTGCCGCAAAATCAGAAGACTAATTGTTTACCCGAAGGGGAAGTATGAGGCAACACTAATAAAAATGATTATATTCAAACAATAACACCACTTGCGTAGAGTCATAATATTGAGACATTATAGTATTAACATTAATCATTAGGTGATAGGTTCAGCATGACATTTAAATCTATCTTAGTACCTCTTGAAGAGAGCGAAAGTCTAGATTCAGTTTTATCCACCGCTCTAAAAGTAGCTCAAATGTTTAATAGTCACATTGAGGGTCTTTGCATAAGATCATCTCTAGCTGGAGCGATAGCCGTTGGCTTTGAAGGTGGAGTAGCTGCATTAGCAAGTACAGAAGAGCAGTTTGAGAGAGAACAAGATACAAGAATTGATCGATTAAAGACTTATTTTGATAAATTCGTTAGGAAAAACGGATTAAGTGAAGATGAATCTTCACCGATTGCGGGTCCTTCTGCTACTTGGGTTGAAAGTGAAACAACAGGATTAGGCTTATATGGTCAATATGGAAGATTTTTTGATTTAATAGTTGTAGGCAGACCGACCCCAGGAATTCTTGCACCAGCCATGAACACTCTCGAAACTGTATTATTTGATACTGGTCGTCCTGTGCTTATAGCCCCTCCCACAGCTACGAAAACTATAGCCAAGAATATCTTGGTGGCATGGAATGGTAGCTCTGAGACAGCGCGGGCGATTGCATTGGCTGCACCTATGATGGCTGGAGCCCAGAGAATTACAATCGTTAGTGTTGAGGGTGCTACAGTACCAGGTCCTAGCGGAACCCAAATAGCACAGAATTTAGAAAGACATGGGTTACATGTAGAAGTAATTAATATTAGTGAAAAGCATTCTCCCGCAGCTGCTGGTAAAATCTTTCTTGATAAAGCCAAAGAAACCAACGCTGATCTTTTAATTAAAGGTGGGTATACACAAAGTCGTCTTCGACAGATGATATTTGGTGGGGCAACGAACCATATTCTAAACGAATCTCAAGTGCCTATCTTTATGACACATTAGTCTATTTCGTTGATACGACAGAAAAGTGTTTGATTAGTCTATCATTTTTCTTAGTTTTTTTATGGCAGAACTGGGTGAATTAAGAACAGGAACGTCTACAACATTTGAAACTACATTTGTTGCACGGGACAATGTAAACTGCGATAGAATTATAACATCACAATTATTAATTTCTGCTGCTTGTTTTGAAACTAATTCATCATGAAGTTCAGTGTTTCCTGATGCTAAAGCATCAAATGCTCCTTCAATAACATGTGGGGAAATTTGAACTATTTTATCTTTACCATGGGCGATATATTTTATTTCTTCCGATATAGTTGGTATAGTTGCACCAACAGTGGCAAGAACAGCTATATCTGAACCAATTTCAATTGCCTCCTCAATCATAGCATCATTCGGTTTTAAAAGTGGAATATCAAACCTTTCTATACACGAGTCTATGCACTCACCAAAAGCTGAACATGAATATAATACACCCTCAGCTCCTCGTTCCACTAAGTGCTCAGTCAAATACAGAAATGCTTGATGCATAGCAGGAACAACGTGACCAGTGTCACGGACCCAATTAAATAAACCATCTTCAAGTAGGTTAGTGATTTCAGCTTCTGGCCATTCATTTTTAAATGATGATACAGCAGAAGCCATAGCGTCTTTGTGAACGTGAAAAAGGGCGATATTTGTAGATTTTGTCATAATAATCTCATTTAGCCTATAAGATTTCAAAAATAGCTATTGTGTTAAGAATTCGTATATATAAACAGCTTTTTACAAAACTAATTACAAAAACAAAAGAGCCAATAGGCACTTAAATTTAACATTCTAATCATGTAGTCTTTTTTATTTTAATTCTGGCGATTTAATTGAACACTATCTAATAAAAATATAAAATATGTATAAGTCGATCCTATTTTGTTTGATATTATTTGAGGAGAAACATTGTGGCTAAATCAAAAAAGTACATGGACCAACAATCAAAAACTAACATTCGAGATGGAATGCGTATTGACTGGGATGTTCCAATTCCAATGGATGACGAAATAGTTCTACGTTGCGATGTCTTTCGGCCAATAGAAGATGGGAAGTACCCAGTAATCATGACTATGGGCCCCTATGGGAAATATCTTCATTTTGAAGATCTGTATGAAGAACAATATACAAACATGATGGAAAATCATCCCGACGTTCCTGCTGGAACAACTAATAAATACCAGAATTGGGAAGTAGTTGATCCCGAAAAGTGGGTTCCAGATAATTATGTTGTAATTAGGGTAGACTCTAGAGGAGCTGGAAGATCGCCAGGTGTAATTGATATTTGGTCACTCCGGGAGGCCGAAGATTTAGCAATAGCTATTGATTGGGCTGGTGTTCAAGATTGGTCAAATGGAAAAGTCGGACTTAATGGAATTTCTTATTACGCTGAAAACCAATGGCAAACCGCTGCTCTTCAACCGAAACATTTAGCTGCAATTTGCCCTTGGGAAGGAGCAGCTGATTTTTATAGGGATATGGCATATCACGGGGGAATTTTTTGCAATGGGTTTTCTCATGATTGGCCCCCTCATCAAATATATTCTGTTCAGCACGGAAAAGGTATAAATGGATTCAAAAGTCGCATGAATGGAGATTGGGTATCAGGTCCTATTACATTAACAGAAGAAGAGCTTGGTCGTAATCGTGTCGACTTTTATGAAGAGAACCTGGCTCGTAAATTAGATAGCGACGAGTATTGGCAATCACGAATGCCAGATTGGTCCAAAGTAAAAGTTCCAATTCTTTCAACGGCCAACTGGGGTGGCCAGGGACTTCACCCAAGAGGAAACTTTGAAGGTTACGTGAGGGCTGCTTCCAAAGAGAAGTGGCTAGAAGTACATGCAATAGAGCATTGGACCGAGTTCTACACAGATTATGGCGTAAACTTACAAAAACAGTTTTTTGGTCATTTTCTAAAGGGTGATAACACAGGTTGGAAAAAACAACCTAAAGTTCAATTATTAATAAGGCATCCGGGAGAAAAATTTGTAGAACGTCATGAAAAAGAATGGCCTTTAAAAAGAACGAAATGGACTAAATACTATATTGATCCGAAAGACATGAGTTTATCGCGCTCAACACAAAAAAAACCAGATAAAATAACCTATGGCGGGTTTAGTGATGGCGTAACATTTATGACGCCCCCTTTAAACAAAGAAACAGAGATTACAGGACCAATTGCATCAAAACTATATGTTTCATCGTCTACAGAAGACGTAGATTTATTTTTAGTTGTTCGTGTTTTTTCACCTGATATGAAAGAAGTTGTTTTTCAAGGTGCTTTAGATCCTCATACCCCTATAGCTCAGGGTTGGCTTAGATGCTCCCATAGAAAACTAAACGATGATCTGACTTTACCATATAGACCGTATCATACTCACGATGAATTACAGCCTCTTAAACCGAGAACCGTGTATGAAGTAGATGTAGAGGTATGGCCCACATGTATCGTCGTTCCAAAAGACTATCGAATTGCTCTGACTATAAGAGGAAAAGATTACATATATCCTGGCGATTCACACATGGAAACTCCTATTGGCAAATGGACAGGGTGTGCCGTATTTAGGCATAATGATCCACGTGATAGACCTGCTGATGTTTTCGGTGGAGATGTAACTTTGCACACAGGTCCAAAAAGAAGATCATATTTACTCTTACCAATAATTCCAGAAAAGTAATATCCAAAGGAAGGGCTAAGGTTTTTGAGACTTAGCTCTTCCTTTTAATTGAATAGAAATACTTGTATCGATAAGAAATCAAAATTAATTTCTTTAATGGGAATAATATTATGAAGACATTAAACATTAGCCCTGATGAAATGCAGTTGCATATAGCACGGTACAACGAGTTAACACCCAATAAATCACGCACTGCAGGAAATATTCCACCAGAAGCCAGGGAAATGATGACTGCGAGAGAAACAAAAACCGTTATCGCATATGATGGAGCAAAGGACACACCATGGGGAAATGGGCCCATAGCAGGACCAAAAAGTTTTGCTGTAGTCATAGCGGAATGTGAACCTGGTAATGGGCCTGGCTTACACGTTCATCAAAATACAACAGAAACATTTACCTGTATTAAGGGCCGTTTTCGTATTGAATGGGGCGATACTGGAGAACATTCAACTGAATTAAATCTATTTGACACTATTTCTGTTCCACCAGGTGTAATGAGACGATTTCATAATATAAGTGAAGAAAATGGTTTGCTTTACGTAATACTACAGGGGGGAGAAAAAAACTTAAAAGATGTAGAGTTCGCTCCATCAATGGTAGATGATCTAAGAACGCGATTTGGCGCTGATGTTGTCAAAGAATTAGAAAAAGTGGGATATTCATTCACAGCCGGCATAGAGTGAATAAATGAAAATTTTTATTTTAGGGGCACCTGGCTACATCGGCGGAACGGTAGCGCAGAAGCTAATATCTATAGGGCATGAAGTGTACGGGTTAGCCCGTGATAAAAATAAAGCTGACAAGATAGAAGAACTTGGACAAATTCCTGTTGTTGGCACCTTAGATGATTTGGAAGTTATCCATAATGCAGCCGCTAATTCAGACGTCGTTATTAATGCTGCTAGTACAAATCACGTTTATGCCATTAGGACAATTATAGATGCACTAAAGGGCACCAATAAAACCTTTATCCATACAAGTGGAAGTAGTGTTGTATCGGATTACGCTGGAGGCTCCTATAGCCATGAGATATTTAATGAGTATAAGACTTTTTCACCTCTACCAGAAAAAGCAATATGGTACTCTTTAGAAAGGGATCTAATCTTGGCCTCTTCTAACGAAGGCGTGCGTACTATTATATTATGCCCCTGTATGATATTTGGTTACGGAACTGGCCTAAGAAGAGAAAGCATTCAATTACCTTTAATGATACAAGCTGCGAAATCACTTGGAAAATCTATCTATATCGGTGAAGGAGAAAACATTTGGTCCAATGTACATATAGATGACTGCGCAAATGCTTATTTACTAGCTCTTGAAAATGCACAGTCAGGAAGTCTTTTTTACTTAGAGTCCGGTCAAAGTTCTATCCGTGATCTTGCATCTGCTGTAGGAAAATATCTCAAACAAAATCCTGTATCTGAAAGTGTAAGTTTATCAGATGCTTATGAAATTTGGGGGCCTCATATGACGTTAAGCCTTTGCTCAAATAGTCGGATTACTTCGGAGATGGCACGAAAAATGATCGGGTGGTCACCAAAAATAATATTTAACCCTGATCAAATGGTCTCAGAGTCAGTTTTATAAAAATATAATAACTCTAGCTAAATACTATTTCCTTAAACTCGTCATCGCTGAGTTGTCGTCTAACAGTTTGGATCTTTTCACGGATCTTTTGGAGTATTTTATCTTCTTCACCCTCCTTGATAACTAAATCTAGCTCATTGGCCTTGGCCCTTATTGCCCAGGGACCAGAGTAATGTCCAAGAAGGTTATGTTGTGTGTTACCAAACACCTCAGGCCTCATACATAGATAAGACCAGAATCCCTCTTCTGTATCTGGAACACAATAGTGGACTTCAACTAGATGAGAAAAAGCTGTGCGACCAACAAAAGGCATAGTATCTGACATGGGCCATGGCATAGTAGATGCGACTAAATTAGATAATTCCGTCATCTTATCTAGTTTGATTCCACAGTCCATTCCATAATAAATTTGTATCACCGATGCTATTTCAGCGAGACAAGCAATATGAGCTCTCTCACCTAGACCATTCACGCAAGTATATAATATATCAGCTCCTCCTTCCAAACCTGCATAAAGAGAGGCAGCAGCCATGCCAACATCATTATGTGTATGAAGTGCTATCTCTGTATTAGGAAGCCGCTTTTTCATTTCTCTGACTACATGTGTATATACACGATAAATAGCCATTCCGTTGATGTCATCTAAACAAATCATGTCCGCTCCAGAATCAACTAACCTCGAACAAACTTCAGCTAATCTATCAATAGGAATACGAGTACAGTCTTGTATAAGACATCCAACTTTTCGACTCATTCCCGCTTTTTCCTTAGCATAGGATGTGGATCCCATCGCTCTTTCAATTGCTTCATCAATGGTGATACGTTGTCCAGCCATCGATTCAAACAAACACATTTGATGCTCAGAAAATGAGAAGGCTAGTGTGCAATAATCAGCCCCATGATCATAATTTAAATCAATTTCTGGTTTAGCTAGTTCGGGATTAAGTACAGCAGTAGGGTGAACAAGAGCATCAATTAAAACATTTGGATGACGTTTTTTAACCTCAGACATTTCTGCGGGGTCGTCATGATGCATCTGCAGCATAGAGACTCCAGCATCGACAAGCGCATCTGCAATTTCAATCACTTGTTCAAGTTTTAGTGAAACACCAGGCAATTGTCGTCCCTCACGTAACGTAATATCATTAAGCTGAACTTTATCTGGTAACGTCATTTCAGATCGAATTTTATCTGAAAAGCAGTGCTGAGAAATTTTCCATTTGTCCGTATTTGGATTCAGCTCACTATTTACTGGGAAACCTTTCATGTAGTTATCCTTTTAATAAATAAAAAACGCTGGCTATGAGCAAACACAACCAGCGTTTTGGTTTACGATTAGTATATTATAGGAACCATGAAAACTATTCTGCCGCTATTGCGTAATCAGGCACCTCTAATTCAGGTACAACTTTCTCCATAAATAATCTCATCTCCTCCAGCACTTCGTCCTTTGGTTGTTGAGCAAAATGCCAAATCAAAGTAATATACTCAAAGGGAGATTGTTCAAATATACCAGTCCAATACCTTATCGCATCGTCGACAGTTCCGCCTGTTAGAAAACTTGTATTCTTCATAGAATTAAAAGCTGCATCATTATCATTTTCTGCTGGATCAACATTATGATTAGAGAATATTGAATAAAAATTCTTAAATATATCCACGTCATACTTTTTTACACGACGCTCGAACTCGTCATGTGTTTTAGCAATCCTTGTCTGCCTAACAATGTTTTGACGCTCCCCAAGTTTAAAATTATGGCCAGCCTTTTGAGCTTCCTCAACATACATCTTCGATAGTTCAATTACAGCGTCGGTGGGATTAAAATAACAAGGATGAAATCCGTTTCGAGCACAAAATTGAATTGTTTCAGGGCTTTTATGAACGCCAATAAACACTGGTGGATGGGGTAACTGATAAGGTTTTGGCACAACGCAAACTGCCTGTATGCTGTCGTTGGCCCCTACTTCACCTGGAGCTCCTGCCTCTTCAGCTATTTTCGTCCCTGGGTATCCAAGAACTCCAGTTTCAATTGGATATGGAGCCTGATAATGTAATCCATCTAGTACATTTGTTTCTTTAGTCCAGCAGTCAACAACCATCTGAACTCTTTCTTCAAATATTTCGCGGTTTAATCTGTCAATTTCTCCTCCGTCTGATGCAGTTGCTTGCGCACCAGAGAATTGACCTAATATATTTGTCCAGCGAGATTGATACCCACGAGCAAAACCAACAAAGTATTTTCCGTTAGTCAAGTGATCTATAATTGCTGTTTCTTCCGCTACTCGAATGGGATCATTAGTAGCTATTACATAACCTAATGCTCCAACTCGCATATTGGTTAAATGATTCGCCCAATAAGCGTTCAATACGCCTGGATTGGGACCAACTTCGTATCCCTCAGAGTGTAAATGGTGCTCTATAGTAGAACATCCCCAGATCCCCATAGAGTCCGCTTCTTTAATGATATCCGTCCATTCATGAATGACCTTGTTGTAAAGGTCACGATCAGCTCCTATGGGACGTTTTGCCTTTCGGTCATCTTCACCATCTGTGGGCATCATAGGATAAAGTTGAACTATAACTTTTGGTGTTGCCATAAAATATCACTCCTGGATTAAAGATGGGAATTATTGAAATAAAATTGCATCTTGATGACTAATCTAGCTAACATGCGCAATTATTGAAAACAAAAATTACTGATATTCACTATCATATTAAACTATAACTGAGAGAGTTGTTCATATATATAGTAATTTGTTAATTATAATTATAGATTTAGAATACACAAACCAGCAATAACCATTAGATTGCTCAAAATATTCAACAGATAAATAACCTAAAAAAGATACAGACATGTCGACAAAACTTCTCGAAAAAACAACCGAAAATGCTTCAGAACGTGAAATAGGAAATTTCACTTTGTTACATGAAGATAACAAAACGAGGATAACTCATTGGGTTATCAAGCCGAATCAACAAACCGGATGGCATATGCATGAGTTTGATTATGTAACCATTCAACAATCCTACGGTAGACTTTACCTCGAACATGCAGATGGTATTAAAAGAACCCTAGATTATGAACCGGGGGTGACAAGATCAGTCTCAGCACCAGTCGAACATAATGCTATAAATATTGGAGATGTGGATATAATTGTTTTGGAAATAGAATACAAAACAAATTATCAATCAATGGAAATCAGTTAATGGATATTTACGCTGAAAGTGAGTATCCAACACTAAATAATATATCCGTAATTCATCAACAACAATTAATTCAATTCTCAAAACCAGGCTACTGGGGTAATGGCACCCAGCGCTTAGAAATAGCTAAGTTTGCACGTGATTCAGGCATAGAAGCGGGAGTCCTAGAAAAGCCAAAGAATTATGAAATGGCTGATCCAAAAAATATTGCCCCAATCATAAAACATTTGGTTAAAACAGTTGCAGTTGAACCTCAAATAATAGATGAAAAGTTTTTTCGAAAAATTATAGATGGAGGTGTATCGGAGGAAGAATATACAGAGATCATTGGCATTGTATCTAAAACGACCAATATTGATGTTTTTGCGAGAGCAATTGGCGTCCCTCTTCCCCTATTCCCTAAACCACAATCAGGTAGCCCCTCAAATACACGCCCACCAGAAGCAACTAAAGAAGATGCGTGGGTCTCGACTATTCCTATTGGACCTTCTGGAAAAGAAATTGGTGCAGAACTTTATAAAGGGCGGCCACTGCCGTATATTTTAAGAGCCCTAAGCCTGGTTCCAGATGAATGTCGTTCAAATATGGTTCTCGAATCTTGCCAATATTCGGAACTAGGAAGTGTCTTAGACTTTTCATATAAACATTATGATTGTTTAAGTCGTCCACAAGTTGAAATCATAGCTGGTCGTGTATCAGCACTTAATGAATGCTTTTACTGAACTACTAGTCATGCATTGTTCCTCCGTGAGAGTGGACATCTTGAAGGAATAGAGATCAATCCTCTGGGATTAATTAACAAATCAGTAAGCACAGAGGTTCCACAAGGAGACATACTTATAGAATTTTGTGACTCAGTACTTGGTAAAAGCACCGCTAAACTAAATAAGTCACGAAACGATTTACACAAAGCACTTGGATCTGAAGCTGTATCTGCTGCTTCTGCCATTATCGGAAACTTCACTAAGAACGATCGTATAGCAAATGGTTTGGGAATTCCTCTCCCTGAAATGGTTATGAAACAGACAAATACTTTACGTGATGAATTAGGTCTAAATAGATTTGGGTCTGCAATGAATTCATTAAGATTAAACTAAGTATTTTGTCATTTATTTATCATAAAAACATCATAACGAGTTGTTTTCCCTATTATCTGATGAGTGGGTGATACAAGTCCTGAAATAGAATCGGCACTTAATGGCCATTTTAAAACAACACGTTTGGTTGCCCTCTTAAGAGCCAATTCAATAAGATCACCGCTATCGGGGTCATCCCCAACTATGTCTCTGAGAAGTCTCATCTCTTTCTTTACTAATGCGGATTTTTTTCTTATGGGATGCATAGGATCTATATATATAATTTCAGGAGATAGGGATTGGAGAATTATTTTTGAATCTCCGTGAATCAGTTTCATACGATTAATGATTTTTAAAGTATTACAATCAAACTCACTTGCTTTTAGTAATCCTTGTTCTAATAGTTTATGTACAGCGTCGGAACGTTCAATCATCATTACATGAGCACCCAGTGAAGCTAGAAGAAATGAATCTCTACCCAAACCAGCTGTTGCATCAACAACTTTTGGGTTATGCCCTTTTTTCATTCCTATTGCTCTAGGTAGATGCTGGTTTCTTCCGCCACCGTGTGCCTGTCTGTAAAGAGATTTTTCATTCGTAAAATCACAAACAAGATTGTTGCCTAAGTTGGTTTTATTATCTTCTTGCATAATTATTTAAATTTCAGAAAAAACCTAAAGATTTACTTCATCATAATTTATCAATTTTTCACTTTTTTCACAAAATAAACGATATTTAAGACACTTCACGCTTTCTTTGAGTGTTATTCTATTAATGTTTGTTAATTCTTGGTGATTATCCAATACTTCAGAAAGTCTATAGAAAGGAATACGACTATTTAAATGATGAACGTGATGGATGCCTATATTTCCTGTAAGCCACATCAGTAATGGAGGTAACGTATAGTAAGAACTGCCATAAATCGCTGCTCTATCAAACTCCCAGTTTTCTTGTCTTTTCCAGAAAACGTTCTCGAACTGATGCTGAACATAAAACAGCCAAAGTCCTATTGATGCAGCAATCAGTATCACTAACGCATGCACTAATAGAAATGGTGTGAAACCCATCTTACTAATCAATAATATTAAAAGGAGGCATATAACCAAGTTAAAGCTAATGGCAGAAAACCAGTACTTAACAGTGCCTTGTCTAAATCCATAGGGAATCCTATGTCGAATTAGAAACATATATGCAGGACCGATACCAAACATAATAAAAGGGTTCCTGTAAATTTTATATGCCAGGCGACCACTGAAATTTAACATCCAGTATTCAGTTGTAGTTAGGGTGTTTACATCCCCTACTCCACGTTTATCAAGGTTTCCTGAGGTCGCATGATGCACTGCGTGGTTCTTTTTCCATACATAATAGGGAGTTAACGTTACTACACCTATCACTCGACCTACATAGTCATTCATCTTCTTGTTTTTGAAAAAAGATCCGTGTCCACAGTCATGTTGAATGATAAAAAGCCTTGTTAGAAACACTCCTGCTGGAAGCGAAAAAACAAACATCAGAAAACTACTAATAGAAAAAAACTGATAACTAAGTATCCAAAAAAAACAAAACAAGACTACCGTAATAAATAATTCAAACAAGCTCCGTCTAAGAATAGGCTCAGTATAGGAAGATAGTTTTCTTCTTAGTTGCCGTATGTCTTTTAATTCTCCTGTTAATGCCATATTTAAGCTCATCTTTTTTATTTAATACGAAGAATATTAATATGACGCAACAAAGACATTTATTGGGTATAGTTTTACTCTGCTTATCAAGGATAACATAATTTTGATTGTTTATTCTCGTAATTTTTACTTATATGGAGACCAGGTCAATGGCTGTTAACGTAAAAAAACTTGTACTTAATTCTGTTAACTATACGGATAATTTAGAATCCCTCTTTATAAATGGAGAATATTCAGCTGATGAGGTTGTTGCTGTTATAGGTAAAACTGAAGGCAATGGTGGAGTAAATGATTTTACAAGAATCTTAGCCGATCAGGCGTACCGTGAATTACTAATCAAACATGGAACAAAGAGCAAGGAAGAGATTGATGCAATTCCTATGATATGGTCAGGAGGTTGTGATGGTGTCATAACACCTCATTCAAATATATTCTTCAAGACTACTAATGAAGTTTCTTCAAATGATGCTAGGTTAACCATTGGCACTGCAATAAGTGAAGAAATTCTTCCTGAAGAGATCGGTCGTTTAGGGATGATAAACAAGGTTGCAGATACAGTCCGCTCTGCTATGAAGGACGCTTCAATTACTGATCCCTCTGATGTCCACTACGTTCAAACAAAAACCCCCCTTCTCACAGTAGAAGACGTTTTAGATGCAGAAAGTAGAGGAAAAGAAGTGGCATGTGAGATACATGATTCGATGGGTGTGTCTAATGGTACGACTGCACTGGGTATAGGTGTAGCTCTTGAGGAAATTAAAATACCTAACGAAAAATCAATATGTAAGGATTTGAATCTATATTCTTCAGTTGCCTCGTGCTCTTCTGGTGTCGAACTCACCAGGGCTCAAGTTGTCCTTTTTGGTAATAAGGTTGGTGAGGGTGGAAATTTTTCAATAGGCCATAGCATAATGAAAGATGCTTTAGATATAGAAGGCATCTATCAAAGCATACGCAACGCAGGCCTCTCCTTGCCTCAAAGAGCCAAAGCTGAGGATTTATCAAACAAATTGGTAAATCTTTTTATTAAATGCGAAGCAGATCGAAGAGGGGTTTTAAGGGGTAGACGACAAATTATGCTAGATGATTCAGACGTGCATCATCATAGACATTCTAAAGCAGCAGTAGGTGGAGTAGCAGCGGCAGCAATCGGAGATCCCGCTGTCTTTGTATCAGTTGACGCAATGCATCAGGGGCCTCATGGTGGTGGGCCAGTTATTGCAATAATCGAAAATGACTAAACTTAATCAAGATATCGTATTATATTAGATTTAACTTCTAACTAAATACCTAATTTAGAGACAAACATGAATGACCAAGCTAACAACGCTTTAGAAATTTCTTCTATAAATGCCAAACTAACTTTCTTTGTTGATAATGGAGAACCCCCTATCAATTATATAACAGAAGATAGGGTATTAGAACGTACCGGAGAATATAAAGAACATGACCTTCTGCTCAGGGACGCAAGAGAGGTAAAAGATGCACTATCGCTTGACAAACAAGGGTTTCAATTAATTTCCCATAATACAAAAGTTAAAAGTTTTTATAATGAAGACGAGGTCTCCAATATTTATAACTCAGAGGTTGAATCACTTATAAAAGGTATAACGAAGGCTAAATCAGTAGTAGTTTTTGATCATACTGTCCGTGTCGAAGATCACAATTTAAGGTCTGAAAAAAAAGTTCGGGAACCAGTGATGTTTGTTCATAATGACTACACTCAGGATTCTGGAAGACAACGCGTTAGAGACCTATTTCCACGTGAAGAAGCAGAGGATTTGCTTACTCGAAGGTTTAATATAATTAATATATGGAGATCAATTGAAGGAATTGTTCAAACAACACCCCTAGCATTTTGTGATGCAGATTCAATTAACCCTGGGCAATTAATTACAGCAGAAAGACGTACTAAAGAACGTGTTGGTTATACCCAAGCAATGACCTTTAATGAAAAAAATTCTTGGTATTATGTTTCTGATATGAAACCAAATGAAGCTGTCCTATTAAAAACTTTTGAATCAGATGAGCTAAATTTTGGCGGGCCCTCCGGACATACGGCATTCAAAAACTCGAATGCACCAAGCAACGCGGATGCACGTCAAAGTATTGAAACTAGAGTGTTTGCTTTTTATTAGAAACGAACTATTTCTTATTCGGCGGCGTGAGCTCTTTTCTGATATTTTTCTGGAACCTCAAGATTAAATAGGTTGGCTGCGTTGTAGCCCAATATATTTCTTTTTGCTGATTCATCCAAA
>Ga0310344_10000767_pt1 | contig 24961 bp, 31 predicted proteins | sample HC15DNA20200_MG_FD_203801 | JGI IMG/M metagenome (GOLD analysis project Ga0310344, IMG submission 203801) | Marine microbial communities from station ALOHA, North Pacific Subtropical Gyre - HC15-DNA-20-200_MG | ecosystem: Environmental > Aquatic > Marine > Oceanic | place: Pacific Ocean: North...
CTTTTATGCTGTTTGATAAGCAAAAAATTGCCATGACTTCTGAAGCAACAGTAATATCAAAACTATCGTTTCTAGGTGTATTAGCTTTTAGTTTTTCAAGATTAATTTCTATTTTTCTAAGAGCTCGATCATTTAAATCTACTACTCTTTTCCATACGATATTTTTAGGATCTATGTTTAATTTATTGCCCCAATAAATATGATTATCTATTAAGGCTGAAAGCAAATTATGAGCTGAAGTTATAGCGTGAAAATCACCAGTGAAATGTAAATTGATCTGTTCCATTGGGATAACCTGAGCATAACCGCCACCTGCTGCTCCACCTTTCATTCCAAATGAAGGTCCCAAACTAGGCTCTCTTAAACAAACTACTGATTGTTTTCCAATTTTATTTAAACCATCGCTAAGACCAACAGAAGTTGTTGTTTTTCCTTCTCCGGCAGGAGTCGGAGTTATTGCGGAAACCAAAATTAAATTACTTTTTTTTTCTTTTAATGTGAAAATATATTCTAAATTAATTTTTGCTATATGACGTCCCATAGGACTGAAAGCAAAAGGATCGTCGGAAATATTATATTTCGCAAGTACATCACCGATTGGTTTAATATCTGCTGCTCTTGCTATTTCAATATCAGATTTAATTTTACTCATTTAATCATAACTTGGTGGTGGCCTTGGTAAGAATCGCACTTACGACACATACCTTTTCAGGGTACTGCTCTACTACTGAGCTACAAGGCCTAAAATCTAAAAGTTATTCTGCCTTTAGTTAAATCATATGGTGTCATTTCAACCATTACATTATCACCGGCTAGCACTCTTATTCTATTCTTTCTTAATTTTCCAGCTGTATGAGCTAATATTTCATGATTGTTTTCAAGTTTTACTCTAAACATAGCATTAGGTAATAACTCTGTTACCTTTCCTTTAAATTCTAAAGTTTCTTGTTTTCCCAATTAAAAATCCTTTTTTTAATATTTTGCTAGATTTATAACTAAAGAACCTAATCTTTCAATGTCTATTTTTTTAATTTTTTTATCTCCATTTAAATATCTTAACATTATAAAACTTTGTGTTTTGGCTTATTTTTTGTATTCCAAGGTTCTCCTTGATCATCTAAAGCAACTTCAATTACTTCTGCAACTACCCTAATAACCGAGTCTCCAGAAAATATTAATTTCATTTCATAGTTATTGTCAGGCATTTGCTTGCTTTCAATAGCAAGAAAATCTAAAAATTTATCTTTGGTGGTTTGGCTAATATTTTTTGAATTAACTTCTATAACATTTTCAAATTTTAATATTGTTCTAATTCTTTTATTTTTTCTAAAAACTCCCTTTTCAACATCTTCCCACATAAATCTATTAAGTTGCATTAGAAAAATTTTATTCTTTTTTAAGCTTGCGATATTCGCTGTACTTACAATCGAGTCTTGGAGGTGTGCTGAAATAATTTTTAAATCCTCGTCGGTTCTAGCTATAAGTTTTAAATTTTTAGCTTTCACTTTAAATTCTTTTAATACGTGCTTTGCAATTTTTCAATTTTTTTTCTAAAAACTCATAACCTCTATCAAGATGGTATATTCTATTAATAATTGTTCTATTATCTGCAACTAAGCCTGCTAATACTAAACTTACAGATGCTCTTAAATCTGTTGCCATTACTTCTGCTCCAGTTAACTTTGAAGGACCTTTAATAATTGCTGTTTGATTCTTTATCTCTATGTTGGCTCCCATTCGCTTTAATTCTGGAACATGCATAAATCTATTTTCAAAAATACTTTCTTTAATTTTTGACATTCCTTGAGCACGAGTCATCAAAACCATCAATTGTGCCTGTAGATCAGTTGGAAATCCAGGATATGGCTTTGTTGAAAGATTTATTTTTTTTATATTATTGCTTTTAAGAATTTCAATAGTAGATTTTTGAGTTTTTAATTTTACCCCCATTTTTTTTAAAATATTTATTTCGTTTTGAATTATTTTTGGGTCTACTTTATTAAATATAATTTTTTTACCCATTAAAGCTGCGGCTATCATATAAGTTCCTGACTCAATTCTATCAAAAATGACTTCGTGTGTTATATTTTTTTTAATTTGCTTACACCCAGTAATTACAATTTTTCGTCCAACAACTTTAATTCTTCCACCTAATGTATTTAAAAATTTAATGAGATCTTTAACCTCAGGTTCTATCGCGCAATTTTTAAGTATTGTTTTTCCATTAGCATTGAATGCTGCTAACACTGCATTTTCAGTGGCTCCCACGGATATGCTAGGGAAATTAATATTTGCTCCTTTTAATCCATTTTTTGCTTCAGCAACAATATATCCATTTCTTATTTTAATTCTTGCTCCAAGTTTTTTAAGTGCAAAGAGATGTAAGTCAACAGGTCTAGTTCCAATTGCACAGCCTCCAGGAAGTGAAATTTTTGCCTTCTTATATTTAGTTAAAAGTGGTCCTAATACCAATACTCCAGCTCGCATGGTTTTTACCAATTTGTAAGGAGCTAATGTTTTAATTTTTTTATTTATATTTTTTATTTCAATTATATTTTTCTTTTTTAAAATATTAATTTTTAATCCTATAAATTTTAATAACTCTACCATTGTAAAAATATCTCTTACTAAAGGTATATTTTTTAATTTAACTTGATCAGACAAAATAGTTGCTGCCAAAATTGGTAAAGTAGCATTTTTAGATCCAGAAATTGAAATCTTTCCAGATAATTCTTTTTTTCCGTTAATCAATAATTTTTGCATTTAAGATCTTAAATCTTCGGAAGAGTAACGCCTTTTTGTTTCATGTACTTACCTTTTCTTTTAGCATAGGTGATGCTGGGTTTTTCATTGCCCTTGATAAATACAAATTGCGCAACACCCTCATTGGCATAAATTTTAGCTGGTAAGGGAGTAGTATTAGAAAATTCTAATGTCACATGTCCTTCCCATCCAGGCTCCAATGGCGTTACATTCACAATAATTCCGCATCTTGCATATGTGGATTTACCTAAACAAATCACTAATACATCCTCTGGAATTTTAAAATATTCCACTGTCGTTGCTAATGCAAAAGAGTTAGGTGGTATTATACACTCCTTTCCAATTTTCGTTACAAAACTGTCTTTCTTAAAAACTTTTGGGTCTACAATGCCAGAATTTACATTTGTAAATATCTTAAATTCATTAGAAACCCTTGCATCATAACCATAAGATGAAAGTCCGAAAGAAATTTTTCCTTTCCTAATCTGTTTATCAATAAAAGGCCTTATCATCCCTTTTTGAGCTGCTTTTTTAATCCATTTATCTGATAGAACTGTCATGTTTTTTTTTAATTTTAATTTTGAATTTCTTTCTTTTTTTTAAATTTTTCTTTAATGAAGCTTCACGAATTTTTGATAAGGAATCTTTTTTCACAAAAGATCTCATGCTAAAATTAATTTTTATCTGGATTTGTTAAATCTTCTAGTGTGATAGGCTTGTCTATATCGTGCATTTCTTTTTCTTCTAACGATTTAGAACTATTACTAGATCTTTTAGCTCTTCTTTGTTCAATTCGTGCTTTGCGCTTAGCTTCTTTCTTCATTGCTTTGTCACCACGTGTAGATTTATAATCATAGTGAATTCCCATATTAAGCGCTCCTTCATTAGATCTTATTTTTACTTCTTGAATTGATTTTATGCAAGTATCTTGATCGCATTAATTTAATAATTATAAACAATAGGGACAAAATTACGGCAACAACTACGTCTTGTAAAGGTGTGGCTTCTGGAAAACCAAAATTCCATAGAATGACTAAAATTAACCAGACTAACCAATTTAATTTTTCAATCATCAATTTTACAACCTCGCTCTGTATAAATTGCATTAGATTTTATCATCAAATATTTTTTTCTTAATTATTGCTGATATTAACATAAAAATCGCAAACAAGATTATTGGTAAATAAATCTCTTTGTTTAGAAATAAATTGATAAAATTAAAACTATCTGCTTGTTTTATATATTCATTTAATCCTGACCCAATAGTATTCCAAATAAAAAATATCGGTATAAAACCTAAAAGACTTGCAAAAAAATAATTTGATTTCTTAATATTAAAAATAACAGGTAAAACATTTTGAATACCAAATGGAATACCTAATCCTCCGGTTAGTCTGAAAGCTAAAAAATAATTAAATTCATTTTTTTTGAAAAAATCGATGTATTTAGAAAACTTCTTTTCTAATAAATTGAAAACTAAATCTTTAAAAAAGAAATTAGCTATTGAATAAAGAATCAAAGATCCGGCAGAAATTGATATAACTGAAATAAAAGTTCCGACCCATTTTCCAAATAAAATACCTGAAATAAGTAAAAGAGGAGACCCAAATCCCAATAAGGACACCCAGACCAAACAAAATAAAAAAAATATCATAAGATTGATATAAAGATTTTTGCCAATCATTTTTTCCAAATTTATTTGTAATTCTTTGTAATATAAAAAATCATTCAATCTAGTGACTTGGATATAAGAAAAAATCAAATACAGGAAAATAAATAAGATTATAATGTAAGAAATTCCTAAAAATAGTTTTAGACTTTTGCTCATAATTTACCTGTACAATAGACAACAATTAAAATATATACCTTTAAATATTTATGAAAAGAACTTATCAACCAAGTAATCTAGTAAGAAAAAGAAGACACGGTTTTAGGGCAAGAATGGCAACTAAAAGTGGAAGACAGCTTATAGCCAGACGAAGAGCTAAGGGTCGAAAAACAATATCAACATAATCAAATAGATGGTTAAGCTTGAAAGTTTAAAAAGAAGCGACCAATTCAAGAAAACATTAAAGGAAAAAAAAGTTCATTCAGAATACTTTTCGATATTTGCTGCAAAAAATTTTTATAAACCCAAATATAAAAATAGTTTACTCATTAGTTTTGTAATGAAAAAAAAAATTGGCAATGCTGTTAAAAGAAACAAAATAAGAAGAAAATTAAAAGCTATTGTTCATAAATTGCTTAAAAAAAGAGGTGCAATTAACAGAGATTATACTTATATAGTTTTTGGAAAATCAGGAGCTTACAAAGAAAAACAAAGTATTCTTATGCCAACGATGATGAAGTGTTTTAAAAAAATTAAATAAATGACTAAACTAATTATATCTTTAAATATTTATATAATAAAATTTTATCAATATTTTATTTCACCTATTTTAGGAAATAGATGTAGATATCTTCCGACTTGTTCAGAATACTACATAGAGTCTCTTAGGACTTATGGTTTTATAAAAGGTTCTGTCATGGGTATTAAAAGAATATTTAGCTGTCATCCTTTTAAAGTTTTGGGTGGTGGATCTGGTTTAGATTTAGTACCAAATAAAAAAAATTTAACTAAGGAAAAATTAAATGGATAATAGAAATGTTTTTATAGCAATAGCTTTGTCTATGTCAGTTTTGCTTTTCTGGGCAGCTTTTTTTGAAAATCCTAAACCTGTTACAAATAATGCTCCTCAGCAACAAAAGAAAGCCAAGGAAAATATTATAACACCAAATATCAATGAGGCTTTAAAAATTGATTCAATTTCAAGAGAAGACTCTATAAAAAGTTCTCAAAGAATTAAAATTGAAAATGACAATGTCATTGGTTCTTTATTATTAGAAGGTGGTCTGATAGATGATATTTCTTTCAAAAAACATAAACAAAACTTAGAAAATAATTTAAATGTTGAATTTTTAAACCCAGCTCAAACTGAAGATGGGTTTTATGTAGAAACTGGATGGACAAGTATTGGAAATAAAATAAAAGTTCCTTCAAAAAAATCAATTTGGAAAGTAAACGGCAACAAAATTTTAAGTTCGAATAAACCAGTGATTTTAGAATGGAATAATGCTGAAGGAATTATATTTAAAAAAAGGATAGAGTTAGATAAAAAATATCTATTTAAAATTACTCAAGAAGTACAGAATAATACAAATCAAACAATCGATTTATATCCTTATGCTCAAATAACGAGAAACAAAATACCTGACGATATTCAAAATTTTTATATTTCTCATGAAGGATTTATTGGGGTTTTTGATGAAGAACTTAAAGAAGATGACTATGATGATATTGAAGAAAAAAAAATAGTTAGAGAGGCCAATGAAGGTTGGTTCGGTATTACAGATAAATACTGGATCACAGCCTTAGTTCCAAAAAAAGGAGAAAATTTTAAATCAACTTACTTATACAAAGACTCTTTTAAAGCTAACTATATTTTAAACAATCCTACTAAAATTAATCCTTCATCAAATAATTCTAATGAAGTGAAATTATTTGTAGCTGCAAAAGAAGTTCAGACAATAGATTCTTATGCGGAAGATGAAAATATAAATAAGTTTGATTTAGTTATTGATTGGGGTTGGTTTTATTTTTTCACTAAACCTCTCTTTTTTATAATTGATTATCTTTTTAAATCTTTTGGTAATTTTGGAACTGCTATTGTTATAATCACTATTGGAATAAGATTAATTTTTTTTCCTCTAGCAAATTACTCATTTAGATCTATGGCTAAAATGAAAGCTGTTCAACCAGAAATGGTGAGACTAAAAGAATTGCATAAAGAAGATAAGACTAAACTTCAACAGGAAATGATGGCCTTGTACAGAAAAGAGAAAATAAATCCCGCTTCAGGATGCTTGCCTATTTTAATACAAATCCCATTCTTTTTTGCAATTTATAAAATGTTATTCATTTCTTTAGAAATGAGACATCAGCCTTTTTTTGGATGGATTAAAGATTTATCAGCCCAAGATCCTACTTCTTTGTTTAATCTTTTTGGTTTAATCCCATGGGATCCACCAAGTTTTTTAGTTATAGGAATTTGGCCAATATTAATGGGCGCATCAATGTGGGTTCAACAAAAATTAAATCCAGCGCCTGCTGACCCTATTCAAGCAAAGATATTTGCTTTTTTTCCAATTTTCTTAACAATTATTTTGGCATCTTTTCCTTCGGGTTTAGTTGTGTATTGGACTATTAACAACATTTTAACTATTGCTCAACAATGGGTGATAATGAAAAAGACAAAAGTTAAAACTAATTAAATGTCAAAAGAAATTTCTTTAGAAGAAATAAAAAAATTTTGGCCAAAGGATGCTCCGGATATTAAAAATGTTCAAAAATATATATCTAAATATAAAAATGATAAAATTGTTATTAAGTATGGAGGAAATGTACTAATAGATAGAAAAGTATTTAATAATTTTATTTCAGACATATACGTGCTCAACAGATTGGGTCTTTCTATAATTGTAGTTCACGGTGGTGGTCCAAGAATTAAAAGAGAATTAGATAAAAAAAAGATTGTTTCGAAATTTATAAATGGATTAAGAGTAACAGATAAAAAAATAGTAGATACGGTTGAAGAGGTGTTAATAGATTTTAACAACGATATAGTAAACTCTCTAAAAAAATTAGGCTCAGAAGCAGCTTCTTTTCATACAAAAAATAGTAATATAATTGAAGTTGAGCCAGAAAGAGAAGAGCTAGGTTTTGTAGGAATTCCAAAAAAAATTAATGCAAATTTAATAGAAGACGAACTAAATAAAAACAAAATTCCAATTATTGCTCCTTTGGGCTTAGATAAAAATAATCAAACTTTTAATATTAATGGCGATACTGCAGCAAGTGCTATAGCTAAAAAACTTAAATCTAGAAGACTAATATTAATGACAAATGTAGAAGGTGTTTATGACGATAAAAAAAAACTTATTTTAGAGATTAAACCTTTTGATCTTGAGAATTTGATAAAGTGGAAGATAGTCGAAGGGGGAATGATTCCTAAAATAGAAAATTGTGTGGATGCAGTTGAAAATGGAGTTAGGGGTGTAGTAATTCTTGACGGAAGGAAACCTCATTCAATACTTCATGAAATATTTTCTGATACTGGTTCTGGGACTCTAATAAGAAAATGAATGATTTAAACAACATTAGGTATTGGTTATTTGACTTAGATAACACTTTGTATGACGGTGCTACTAAAGTTTTTGATCAAGTTGATAAAAAAATGACAAAATTTATTTCTGATAAACTTAATGTAGGATCTGAAGAAGCAAGGAAAATTCAAAAAAGCTATTTTCAAGAATACAATACGACGTTAAATGGTATGATTAAACATCATAAAATCGATGCTGATGAATTTTTAGAGTTTGTTCATGATGTAGATCTTAATTTTTTAAACAAAGACAAGATTTTAGAAGATCAGATAAAAAAATTAAAAGGAAAAAAAATTATATTTACCAATGGCTCTAGAGCTCATGCTGAAAATGTAACCAAAAGAATTGGTATAGATAAGCTTTTTGATGGAATATTTGATATAAGAGACTCAGAATTTATTCCTAAGCCTTCTAAGGAACCATATAAAAAATTAGTAGAAAATTACAAAATTGAGCCACAATATTGTATATTCTTTGAGGATATAGCAAGAAATTTAAAGCCAGCATATGAATTAGGAATGAAAACTGTTTGGATTAAAAATGAAGAACCTTGGGCAGCAAAATTCTCAGATGCTGAATTTATTAATTATAAAACTGATAAGCTTGCAAATTTTTTAAAGGAGATAAATGAAACCAAATGAACTAGAAAAAATTATTAATGAAGCTTTTGAGAATAAACAAAGCGTGTCCGAAAGCTCAGATAAAAAAATCTTAGACGCAATTAAGAAGACGATAGATTTAACTGACAAAGGTAATCTTAGAGTTGCAGAGAAAAAAAATGGAAAATGGTTTGTAAACCAATGGGTAAAAAAAGCAATTTTATTAAGTTTTAGAGTTAATAAAATGACAATGTCAAAAGGTCCATACACAACTTGGTACGACAAAGTTCCGGGTAAATCTGTCTTATGGAATGAAAGTGATTGGAAAGAAGCAGGATATAGACATGTTCCTAACGGAGTAGTCAGAAAAGGCTCTTTCATTGCAAAGGGTGTTGTTTTAATGCCTTGTTTTATAAATCTTGGAGCATACGTTGATAAAGGTACAATGATAGATACTTGGGCGTCGGTTGGATCATGTGCTCAAGTGGGAAAAAATTGTCATGTCTCAGGAGGAGCTGGAATTGGCGGAGTGCTTGAACCATTGCAAGCTGGTCCTGTAATAATTGAAGATAATTGTTTTATTGGTGCTCGTTCAGAAATTGCAGAAGGTGTTCTTGTTGAAGAGGGAGCTGTTATTTCAATGGGTGTTTATATTGGAGCATCAACAAAAATAGTAGATAGAGAAACAGGCGAGATTACTTATGGAAAAGTTCCAGCTTATTCAGTTGTAGTTCCTGGCTCAATGCCAAATAAAAAAAATCCTGATGGCCCTGCTTTATATTGTGCTGTAATTGTTAAAAAAGTTGATGAAAAAACTCGAAGTAAAACTTCAATAAATGATTTATTAAGAGACTAATGCCAAAAATCAACGAATTAAAATTAGCTAAAGAGCTTATACGTTATCCTAGCATCACACCTAGAGATGCGGGAGCAATAAATTTTTTGAGTAAACAATTAAGATCTCTAGGATTTAAATGTAAAATTCTAGAATTTAAAGATAAAAAAAGCAAACCAATAAAAAATCTTTATGCAAGACTAGGAACAAAACAACCTAATCTTTGTTATGCTGGACATACAGATGTTGTTCCTCCTGGCAATATCAATGATTGGACTGTGAATCCTTTTAAACCATCAATTAAAAAAAATCATTTAATTGGTAGAGGTGCTAATGATATGAAAAGCTCAATTGCTTGCTTTGTCTCTGCTGTAAACAAATTTTTAAAAAATAAATCAAAATTCAATGGTTCTATTAGTTTTTTAATTACTGGTGACGAAGAAGGTTTAGCTATTAATGGAACAAAAAAAGTAGTTGAGTATTTAAAAAGAAAAAAAGAAAAAATAAATTTTTGCATAGTTGGGGAGCCAACAAATCCAAACAAATTAGGAGAAATGATCAAAATTGGTAGAAGAGGAAGTTTAACAGGTAAAATTGAAATATCTGGAGAGCAAGGCCATGTTGCTTACCCTCACCTCTTAAACAATCCAATAGATGCTTTGGTTAATATATGCAAACGACTAAAAGAAAAAAAATTAGATAAAGGTAATAAAAATTTTCAACCTTCGAATCTAGAATTTACTAGTGTTTATGTAGATAATAAAGCTCATAATGTTATTCCTGCTAGAGCTAAAGCACAATTTAATATTAGGTATAATAATTTTCATACTGCAAATTCTTTGAAAAAGAAAATTAATTTAATTGTAAAAAATTTGTGCAAAAAAAATAAATGTAAATTTAAAATTGAATATATTGCCAATGGAGATTCTTTTTTAACTAAACCGGGAAAAACTATTTATATGGCTAAAAAAATAGTGAAGAAAATTACTAAAATAAATCCTAGATTTTCAACAACTGGCGGAACTTCAGATGCAAGGTTTATTAAAAAAATTGCTCCATGTCTTGAATTCGGTCTTGTAAATAAAACAATGCATAGAGTGGATGAATGTGTTTCGATTTCTGATCTTAGAAAGCTTACAGATATTTATAAAAATATTTTAGTAGAGTATTTTAAGTGAAATTATACAAAATAAAAAAATCAAATATTGATAACAAAGGCTTATATGCCAGCCAAGATATTAAAGATCGCACAAAAATAATTGAATACAAAGGTAAAATTCTTACTAAAAAACAAGTAGAGAGAGATCCAAAATTTGATAATGAAAAAGCAATATATCTTTTTAATATAAATAAAAAATATGATCTTGATGGAGATTTTAAATATAACACAGCAAGATTAATCAACCATTCCTGTAATCCAAATTGTGAAGTTTTTGGAACAGGTTTGAAAGTTTGGGTTTATGCAATTAAAGATATTAAAAAAGATGAAGAGCTAACTTATGATTATGGATTTGGTTTTGATGAAGGTTATAAAGATTTTCCTTGCAAATGTAGATCAAAAAATTGTGTAGGATATATTGTTAGATCTGAATCAAGATGGCGAATAAAAAAAGCAAAATTTTATAAATCTCATAAATGAAAAAAATATTATTTATAACTACAAGAAATCCTTTTTCTGGTAGATTTTCAGGTGATGTAATTAGATCTTCCAGAATAATTAAATTCCTAAGAAAAAAATATAACGTTGATGTTTTATTTCTAGGAGAAGAAGAAAAACTAAGTACCAATAAAAATATCACCTATAGCTTTAAATACCCAAATTATTTATTGAAAATATATTATTGTCTTAAATCTTTTTTAAAACTTCAACCAATTCAATTTGGATTATTTCATTCACCAAAATTAAAAAATTATGTTCAGCAAAATTCATATAAATACAATATTTTATTTTTTCACCAAATTAGATCCGTGCAATATATTCCTGAAGAATATAGGGGAAAAATTATCCTTGAAATGGGTGACTTATATTCTGAAAATTATTACCAAACTTATAAAAATATAAGTTTATTTAATTTGTTCTTTTATTTTTATTTTATTGAAAGTCTACTAGTTAAAAAACTAGAACATAAATCTTTTAATCTTTTTGATAAAATTATTTTATTTTCTAAGAAAGAAATAAATCAAATAAATGATAAATATAAAAAAAAAATAATCCACATACCTGAGTCAGTAAGTATAATTAAAAAAGAATATAAATTTTCAAAAAAGAATTATAAAATATTATTTATTGGCAATTTAGGTTACTTGCCAAATAAATTAGCATGTACAGATTTTGTAAAAAAAATATTACCTAAAATTTCCTTAAAATTTCCTGAAATTGAGTTTCATGTTATAGGAAATATAAATAAAATAGATAAATTTTTACTAACAATAAATTCAAAAGTTAAAGTGATCGGACAAAAAAAAGTAATAAATAAATATATTAAAAAATCAATTTGCGGTTTGGCAAATCTAAAAATTGCTACTGGAGTTCAGGGTAAAGTCTTATCATATATGTCCTATGGTTTACCTGCTATTTGTAGCAACAAAATATCTTCAAACTTTGGTTCAGCAACTATAAATTATAAAAATGAAAAAGAATTAATTAATCATATAATTCAACTTAAGCTAAATAAAAAGAAGAGTCAGGCTTATTCAAAAAAATCACAGAATTATATTAAAAATTTTATATGGAATAAAATAAGTAAAAATTATAATAAACTAATAGAAAACCTTTTTTAAGTACAAACCCTCGGGTGGAGCTGGCATAGCACAAAGTTTTCTTTTTTTTGAGTTGAAAACATCTTTAAATTTTTTAATTGTCCATTTATTATCACCAACATATTTTAAGCATCCTACCATTGATCTGACTTGCTGTTGAAGAAATGACTGAGATTCAAATTTTAAAATGATTTTATTGTTAGCTTTTGTAATACTTGCTTTGCTAATTTTTCTGATTGGATTTTTTGCTGCACATGAAGATGATCTAAAGGTAGAAAAATCATGAATCCCAACTAACATTTTAATTGACTGCTTCATGGCATTAAAATTAAGTTCTTTTCTAATCAACCAGGCCTTTCCTTTATCGATAGATAATTTTGATTTTCTATTTACTATTACATATTCATAAATTCTCTTTTTTGCACTATGTCGTGCATGAAAATCTAATTTTCTTTTTTTTAGATCAATAATGGAAATAGGATACTTTTTTAAATAAAAATTTATTGTTGATAGTATTTTCACTTTATCTTTAATTTTTTTATTAAGAAAAAAATTTGCTGATTGACCAGTAGCATGCACACCTGCATCGGTTCGTCCAGAACCAATAATTTTTATTTTAGATTGAAAAGTTTTAGATAAAGCTTTCTGTATAATCTCTTGAATCGATGTTCCATTTTTTTGGATTTGCCACCCAACAAAATTTTTTCCCAAATATTCTATTATAATTTGATAATTGTGGTTCAAGTTAACTTTTCACCTTTTTTAATTTTATATCCAGATAAAAAATCTTTTGTGTTTAAAGTTTTTTTTCCCTCTTTTTGAATTTCAAGAATCTTAATTGAATTTTTTAAACAACCAATAATTAAATTATCATCGATTATCTCACCTTCTTTCCCATTTAGATCTATTTCTTCGGCTTTAATTATTTTTAATCTATTTTTTTTGTGCTCAAACCAGGCTCCAGGAAAAGGACTTAATCCATTAATTTTAGCAACTAAATTTTTTGCTGGAATATTCCATTTTATTTTACATTCTTTTTTTTCAATTTTTTTAGCATAAGTAGCTTTACTATCATCTTGATTTATAAAATTAGCTTTTTTATTCTCAATTAAATTCAATGATTGAATGATTAATTTTGCACCAAGATATGAAAGTTTTTCAGTTAAATCATGATAGTTAAAATATTTTTCAATTTTAATTTTTTCTTGCATCATATAAGGGCCTGAGTCTAATTTTGAAATAATTTTCATTATTGTAACCCCTGTTTCACTATCTCTCTCCATGATTGATCTTTGTATTGGAGCAGCACCTCTCCATTTTGGCAGTAAAGAAGCATGAACATTAATAAAATCAATATTTTGAATACTCAGAATTTTTTTAGGAATAATTTGTCCATATGCCACAACTACGACTACATCAGGCGCTAATTTAGAAATATAATTTAATTCCTCTTCGTTATTCAAATTTTTAGGATATCTAATCTGAAAATTTAATTTCTTTGATGCAGTGTGAATTGGTGACTCTAAAATTTTTTGACCTCTAAATTTTTTTTTTGGTGGTTGTGTATAAACGCCTGCTACTTTATGATTAGAGTTGCTAATAGATTGTAAAATTGGAACAGCAAATTCTGGTGTTCCCATAAAAAGTATCTTTAATGACATTAAATTTAGACAACTATTCTTTCTAAAGATTTTTTTTGTTTAGACAATTTTTTTACTATCATGCTTTTTTTTAGTTTAGACAAATAATCAATAAATAAGATTCCTTCTAAATGATCAATTTCATGCTGAATGCATGTCGCCAACAATCCCTCTGCGTTTAAAGATTGTTCCTCACCATTATAGTCTAAAAATTTAATTTGACATTTATCTGGTCTATCTATTTCTGCAAATTGACCCGGAACTGATAGACAGCCTTCTTCGTAAGTTGCATCATTATTTGAATTAGAAACTATGACAGGATTTACAAAGTATAAAGGATTTTTTTTTTCATCATTTTTTGATAAATCAATAACTATCACTCTTTTAGGAACGCCGATCTGTATAGCTGCAAGGCCTATGCCTGGTGCATTATACATAGTTTCAAGCATGTCATTCATTAATGAACGAATGTCATCGTCAACCTTATCTACTTTTTTTGATTTTTGTCTCAAAAATGGATCAGGTTCGGTTAAAATTTTTCTAACAGTCATAACTATAATATATTACAATTATGATCTAAGTGGTAGTGCTGAAATCAAAACTTCATTTCTTAATACTCTTAGCTGAGTTTGATTAAAAAGATGAGATATAAAATAAATTGTTTCTGGGTCTAAATTATAAGCTTCATCTTCACCAATAATTTCTACTATTTTTAAAGTTAAAAATGCCGGTTCATCATTCTTTATAAGATTCAATAAATTTGATGGAACATTATATTTTTTTGATATTTCTTGATAATCGAGTTCTTTTGGAATCAAAAATCCATCTTTGGCTAAAGATTCGATTAAAGCAAGATCTTTAGCCGAAAAAAAATATTTTCTATTTTTTCTAATCTTTTTATAAGTTTTATCTAAATTTTTTTGAACTCTTTTTTTGTCAATATTCTCAGTATAATATTTAATCACTTTTGATCTGTGTAAAATTTTATCATCATATTTAATTTTACCTAATCTATCTGCTTCAGTAATTATATTATTCTGAACAACTTCCTTATATGACTCTGAAATATCTTTTAAATCAATCTGTTCAAGTTGATCACTCATAAACTGAACATATATATTTGATAAATTGTCTTTTTTAAATAAATCTTTTAATAGAAATAATAATTTAATTTTCTTTTCATTGTTATCTGAAAGTAAAAATTTTTGATAAATTAAAGCTCTGGCATCACTGCCATTTAATTTTTGATAGATTTCTTCAGCATCGACTAAGGTATTTAGATCAAAAGGAATTTTTTTATAAATATCGAAAATTTTTTTTTTCTCAAATTGATTTTTATTGGCTGCTATTTCTAAACTTTTTAATTTTTCTTTATCTTTAATATCATCAAGTCGAATTAAATTTGCAGCATTTAAATATTCCCAAATAATTTTTTTTGTATTTTTTTTCGGCTCATATTTAAAATTATCAATCGTAATACTTGAAAGATAAAAATTAAGTAAATTATCATCTCTAATTTTGTTGTCTGTCTTGCTTTTAATTCCTAGTAAAAAATTTATTTTATCATCAAAAAATTTATCGGATTGATTTTGTTCTTTTAAAATATCATATAAAAGTTGAGCTTCATTTTTTTTGCCATTAAAAATTAAACAATAAATTTTAAATTTCTCTAAATAAGGATCTTTTATATTTTTATCGATAAAATTTATTTTTTTACAACCTTCTTTTAAATTAGCTTTTGCAATGTTTTGGTCGACTAAATACTGAATAACTTTTTTTTTATTATGAAATATCTCATTCTGATTAAGAATGTTTTCTATAAGATCTGTTCTCTTATTTTCAATTAACCAATTAATTTTTAAATCAATAAATTCTTTATCGTCCATTCCTTGTGGCGGATACGCAAAAGAAAAAATTGTACTTTCAAATAATTTTGTAGCTGTGCTTGAAAGCTTAATTTTATTAATTCTAACTAAACTAGATCTGACATCCTCGGCTTCAGTTTTAGACCACATGTTTAAATCAAAATTATTTTCTGCAGGATCGTAAATACCAAATATTTTTGCATCTTTAGAATTATCTAATATTTGATCTTCAATTTTAATTTTGCTATCTGCTTTAATTGAGGTAATTGTTTTGGGATTTGTGTTAGTATTGGATCTATCGCTTTCTGACTTATTAATTTCAGAATTTTTTTTCTTGTCTTTGTTCCAAATATCTATTTGTTCTTCTGCATAAAGAGGCAGAAATGAAATAATTAAAATTAATGAGCTTATATACCTATTTAAGCTGTTTAATTTCATTAGTAATATCAATTTTATAATTATTAGTAGGGCTAGGAAAATTTATTTTTTCAATAAGAAAGATAGCTGCAATTATTAAAAATAAGATCAAGACTAATTTGATTAACACTCTTGCTAAAGAAGTCCCAATACCTCGTTGTCGATTGTATTTAAGTTGCATAGTAAAAAAATATATTTAAACTCAAAAAATAAGACATATTTGTGATAAATCAAATTTAAAATTGGTAACATAGTTGAAAAAAAACCTTGTATTAACTGGAATGATGGGTGTTGGTAAATCAACCATTGCCAAGAATCTTGCAAAAAAACTAAAAATTAAATTTTCTGATATTGATAAAATAATTGAAAAAAAGGAAAAAAATACAATAAAAGAAATTTTTGAAAATAAAGGTGAGTCTTATTTTAGAAAAGTTGAGAAAAAAATCACTCTTGAAGAGCTGGAAAAAAACAACTTAGTTATAGCTCTTGGTGGCGGAGCATTCATAAATAATTCAATTCGTAAAAAGGTTAAAAATTCTTCTATAAGCTTCTGGCTAGATCTTAGCCTAAAATCTATTTTACGTAGATTAAAAAATGTTAAAAAAAGACCATTATTAAACCAAGATAGTCTGGAAGAAACTATGAATAAAATTTACTCAGAAAGAAAGAAAATCTATAATGAGTCTAATTTCAGAATTAAATGTGATTCAATGAATATTGAAGAAATTACAAATAAAATTACTAAACTATATGAAAACTCAAGAGATAAAAGTTAAAAATCTAAATACAAATTATTCTATTTTGATAGGTAATAATATTTTGAAAATTTTAAAACATAGGATTAAATCTCTTTGTCCAAAAACAAAAAAAATAGCCTTAATATTTGATAAGGGCGTTCCATCTAAATACAAAAAAATTATATCAAATAATTTAAAAAGATATGAATTAGTTAATTTTAATTTTAACTCAAGTGAAAAAGCAAAATCAGTTAAATCAGTAAATTTTTTCTTGGATAAATTGTTATCAAAAAATTTCAATAGATCAGATTTAATTATTGGTATTGGTGGAGGAGTTACAGGTGATTTAACTGGATTTGTTGCCAGCATTTTTAAAAGAGGTATAAATTTTATAAATATACCAACAACATTATTATCTCAAGTTGATGCAGCTGTTGGAGGAAAAACAGGAGTAAATTCTCCTTATGGTAAAAACTTAATAGGATCTTTTTCTCAGCCAAAATTAGTAATTAGTGATACTTCTTTTTTAAAAAGTTTAAAAAAAAAAGAAATGATATGCGGTTATGCCGAGATATTAAAACATGCTGTAATAAATGATAAAGATTTTTTTAATTGGTTAAAATTAAATACTAAATATATTTTTTCTCATAAATCAAAAAAATTAATTTATGCAATTAAAAAAAGTTGTAAAATTAAATTACTATTCGTTAATAAAGATATTAATGAAAAAAACTTGAGAATGATTTTGAATTTTGGTCACACATTTGCTCATGCTATAGAAATAAAAAATAATTATTCAAAAAATATTACACATGGTGAAGCTGTTTTAGCGGGCATGATTTTAGCTACAAAACTTTCAGTAATTAAAAAAGTTTGTAGTAGAAAAACTTTAGATGATCTTATAAAAATTTATAGAGCAAATAATTTAAATTATACGTTTAACAAATATGTAAATACTAAAAAAATAAATAGCTTAATTCCTTATTTGAAAAATGATAAAAAAAATAATGATGAAAAAATAAATTTTATATTATTAAATAAAATTGGAAAAACAACTATGCCTAATAAATATAAAATTTCTATTAATGAATTAAAGAAAAATATAAAACGTTTTACTCAATACTAATTTCTAGAGCATGAATTTTATTTTTTAAATCTTCTTTTAAAATGCTCATAATTAATTTTTGAGCACTTAACCTTGATATAGATCTAAGATAAAAAGATTTAATTTTCAAATGCAAATGATATTTGTTCTCAGAAAAAAATTTGTGACCTTTATGTTTTTCTGAATTATTAATAATTTCTAATTTTTCAAAATTAATTCTTGTTTTTAATTTTTTTTCAATATCTTTAAAATAATTTTCCATTCCTGCAAATTTACTATATAAAAATAAAATTAATATGAAAATAATCTGTGACTGGAAAAATTGTAAAGAAATGGGCTCTTATAAGGCCCCTATTGAAAAAGATAATAGTAGAAAATTTAGATTACTTTGCTTGGAACATATTAAACTGTTTAATAAAAATTGGAATTATTTTGAAAATATGAATAACCAAGAAATAGAATTTTTTATCAAATCAGATTTAACTTGGCATAAATCAACTAAAAATTTTGGTTCTTCAGAAAATTTTTTTAATATTTTGTGGAATAACGCTTTAGAAGATAAGCTTAACATATTTAAAGGTTCAAATTTTAAGGAATTTAAAAAAACAAAAATCTCTCAAACAGACAGAGATGCTCTTGAAGTAATGGGGTTAAATGATCAAGTAAAATGGGAAGAAATTCATAGTAAATTTAAAAACCTTGTTAAAAAATATCATCCTGATAAAAACCAAGGAAATAAAGAATTTGAAGATAAACTTAAAAAAATTACATTAGCTTATAGCCAACTAAAAAAAACATTAGGAAAAAAAAATGAGTACTGAACAATTTATTGCAAAACCAGATATGAAAATTTCCGTGAAACAAACTTTTGGTTTTGATAGTGAAATGCAGATTGATGCTTTCTCAAAAAAAAATGAATACGTTCCTAAAATAGATTCAGATTATAAATTTGATAAAGACACCACTTTAGCAATTCTTGCTGGTTTTGCTTTTAATAAAAGAGTCCTTATTCAAGGTTATCATGGAACTGGTAAATCAACTCACATTGAACAAGTAGCGGCCAGATTAAACTGGCCATGTGTTAGGGTAAATTTGGATAGCCACATAAGTAGAATAGATTTAATTGGTAAAGATGCCATTGTTTTAAAAGACAATAAACAGATAACAGAGTTTAAAGAAGGAATTTTGCCATGGTCAATTCAAAATCCCGTAGCACTTGTCTTTGATGAATACGATGCGGGAAGACCTGATGTGATGTTTGTTATTCAGAGAGTTCTAGAAAGTGATGGAAATTTTACCTTATTGGATAAAAATAAAATTCTAGAACAGCATGATTTTTTTAGAATATTTGCAACAACAAATACTGTTGGACTTGGAGACACTTCTGGGTTGTACCATGGAACACAACAAATAAACCAAGGTCAGATGGACAGGTGGAATATTGTTTCTACTCTTAATTACTTACCTTTTGAAAAAGAATTAGAAATCATTTTAGCTAAAAATAAAAAATTTAACAATAAAGAAGGCAAGGAAACATTGTCAAATATGATTAAAGTTGCTGAACTCACAAGAAAAGGTTTTATAAATGGAGATATCTCAACAGTAATGAGTCCAAGAACTGTGATGCATTGGGCAGAAAACACATCCATCTTTAAAGATGAAGGTTATGCTTTTAGAGTTACTTTTTTGAATAAATGTGACGAATTAGAAAAAAAAATCATATCTGAATATTATCAAAGATGTTTTGGCAACGACCTGCCAGAGTCATCAATAAATGTTACTTTATAAAAAGTGGAAAAAAAATCTGAAATACTAGAAAATTTTAAAACTGCTATCGGCTCAACAGTAAAATCTTTGTCAAATTACGAAAACGTAGAAGTATCATTCGGTAATCAAAATTTTAAATCAGAAAAAATTTCAATTAAATTGCCTGAAATTGAACAAACAAACAATAAAATCAATTATAGTAAAATTAGAGCGTTAGCAGACTCGGAATCTCTTAGATTGAGATTTAGTGACAATAAAACCTTTAAATCCTATGAGCCTAAAGGAAATATTTCAAAAAAATTATATAAAATTGCTGAAAAAATTAGATTTGAAAAACTAGGCTCAGATCAGTTTAAAGGAGTAAAAAATAATATAGAAAAATATTACCAAGAAAGAATTAATTCCTTAGATCTTAAAAATAGTGAAGATAAAATAATTGAATCTTTTGAAAACTACCTAAGAGTTAAATTCTTTGAATCAAAAAATAACAAAGAATTAGAAAAAAAACTTAAAACATATAAAAAAGATTTAAATGAAAAATTCAAAGAAAAAATAAAACAATTAAATGATTTAGCTCATAATCAAGCTCAATATAACTCGCTTATCTCAGACTTAATTGCAAATATGAATCTAGATGAAAATTTTGAAGAAGAAAAAAAACATGAAGAAAATAACGATAAAAACCAGAAAAATCCAAAAAATCAGGAACAAAAAACAAAAGAAAAAGAGCCAGAACAACAAGAAATATCTATAGATTCTGGTGTTCCACATCTAGAAAATCAAACAAGTGAGTCAGATCAAGATGGAAAAGAAATTGAAATAGAAAATAAATCTAAATCAAATGTGAAAAAAAATATTAAAAATAAATTGGGTGATCTTAAATACAAATCTTATACAGAAGAGTTTGACGAAATTATTAAAGCAGAAGATTTAGAGAATGATGAAGAATTAAATAGATTAAGAAAAAATCTAGACCAACAATTATTGCAACTTAAAAATTTTATCTCCAAGCTTGCAAATAAATTGCAAAGAAAACTATTGGCAAAGCAAAATAGATCATGGAATTTTGATTTAGAAGAAGGTTTGTTAGACACATCAAAATTACCAAGAATAATAATGGATCCTTTTAACTCACTTTCATTTAAAAAAGAAAAAGATATCGAATTTAAAGATACATTAGTTACAATTTTAATTGATAATTCTGGCTCCATGAGAGGTAAGCCAATTTCTGTGGCTGCAATATGTGCAGATATACTTGCACGAACACTGGAGCGTTGTTCTGTCAAAGTGGAAATTTTAGGATTCACTACTAAACACTGGAAAGGTGGATCTTCTAGAGAAAAATGGATGAAAAATGATAAACCAAATTTACCAGGAAGATTAAATGATCTTAGGCATATTGTTTATAAATCAGCTGACACACCTTGGCGGCAAGCAAAAAATAATATGGGTTTAATGTTAAAAGAAGGTTTGCTTAAAGAAAATATAGATGGTGAAGCCTTAAAATGGGCTTATAGCAAAATGTGTAGAAGAAAAGAAGAAAGAAAAATTTTAATGATAATTTCCGATGGTGCTCCTGTAGATGACTCAACATTATCAACAAATGCAAGTGATTATTTAGAATCTAACTTAAAAAATATTGTTAAGTGGATTGAAAATAAAACTGATATCGAATTACTGGCTATTGGAATAGGTCATGATGTTACTAGGTATTATGATCAGGCAATAAAAATTACAGATGTTCAAGATTTAGGTGACGTTATGATCAATCAACTAACTGATCTATTTGTTAAAAAGAAGAAAAAGACTCTACATTAATCTAGAAAATTTCTTATCAGAAATATCTTTAATGCTTGATAATAAAAGTCTAAAAGGTATCAACATTAACAATGCTATAAACATTTTTACCCCCAAATCTCCAAAAGCCAATGAAATCCAAGATATATTTGTTGCATAGAAAGCAATTGAAAAAAATAAAAATGTGTCAACTATCGAGCCCAAGACAGAAGAAGTTAATGGAGCAATGTACCAAGATTTTTTCCTTAAAATATCAAAAATTTTTATATCCAGATTTTGTGCTATAAAAAATGCAACTCCAGAACCAATTGCTATCCTTATTGAAATTGTGTCTGAAAAATTTGTTGAAACAAATAAAGTTAAAAGAATACCAACAAAGAATCCTATATAAACAATCCTTTTAGCAACAATTTTTCCATAGGCACGATTTGCTAAATCTGTAATTAAAAATGTGATTGGATAACTAAAAGCCCCATAAGTTAAAATTGCTTGTAATCCAAAATATTGAATTGGAAATTGAACCAAATAATTAGATATCACTACTACTATACCCATCAGTATGGATAGTTTATAAAAAAGGTTCATTAATTTTATATCTAGGATTTAGAAGAAATGGAGGTTTTAAGTTTTTTAACTTTATTTGATAATTTTGAACTTTTTACTGATAATAAATACTTGTCTAAACCGCCTTTGAAATCTACAGTTCTTAAAGCAGCATTGGTTACATTTAATTTGATGTTCTTTTTAAGAATATCACTTTTGAAGATAACTTTTTTTAAATTAGGTAAGAATCTTCGCTTAGTCTTGTTTTTAGCATGACTTACGTTGTGGCCTTTTAAAGGTGAAATTCCTGTTAGTTCGCATCTTTTAGTCATAGTGTTTTCCTAAAGCTGTATAATTGCTGCAGGATCAGTGGTCAAGTGTTAATTCCGATAGCTTCGCTTATATTTTTGATTTTATCATTTTTCAAAATTGAAATTAATTCCTTTTTAATTTCTTTTACTATTCCTGGGCCTCTGTAAACCATACCTGTATATAATTGAATAACGTCTGCTCCTGCAGCTATTTTTTCAAATGCACTTTTCCCTGAATTTATACCTCCAACACCAATAATAGTAACTTTATTATTCAATTCTTTATAAAATTTTTTAATTAAATTTGTAGATATATTTTTTATAGGCTGCCCTGACAAACCGCCTATTTCATTTTTTTTACTATCTAGCAATTTTTCTCTATTTTGATTTGTAGTATTTGAAATAATAATTCCGTCAATCTTATATTTTTTTATAATTTCTATAATATTGCTTATTGCTTTTTCATTAATATCAGGTGAAAGCTTAATTGCCAAAGGTTTGTCAATATTTTTGTCTTTTTTTAATTTATTCAAACCTTCTAATAATTTTATCATTGAATGTTCTTCATGAAAATCTCGCAAACCTTCAGTATTAGGTGATGAAATATTAATTGTTATATAATCTGCATGGGAATAAAGTTTTAATAAACAAATATAAAAATCTTCTGTTTTGTCTTTAGTTGCTTGATTTGGTCCAATATTTATTCCTAAAATTCCGTGAGGTTTATTTCTGGAAATTCTCTGAGCAACTATTTCTGAACCGTGATTGTTGAATCCAAGCCTATTAATTAAAGCTTCATCTTTTTCTAGTCTAAAAATCCTTGGTTTAGGATTGCCTAATTGTCTTTTGGGTGTAATTGTTCCAACCTCCACAAAGCCAAAACCTAGTTTAAAAAGTGAATTATAAACTTCAGCACTCTTGTCAAATCCAGCGGCTAAACCGATTGGGTTTTTAATTTTTTTTTTAAATAAATTCGTTTCCAATAACTTTTCTTCTTTAACACTAAAAAAACTCTCAGGTAAAAAATTTGCTTTTAGTGATTTAATTGCTAAATCATGAGCTGCTTCTGGATCTAATGAAAAGATATAAGGTTTTAAAATTGAAAACATAATTACTTTATTTTATCATTAATTAGATTAATCGTTTCTTTCAGCCCAAAAAAGCTTACAAAAAAACCCATTCTTGGACCATCTTCTTCGCCAAATAATACCTGGTAGATTAATTTAAACCAATCCCGAAGGTTTTCTTCGTAACCATTTTCTTTTCCCGCAGAGTATACAACTGTTTGTATATCCTCTGGATTTGATTTTTGATTAACTTTTTCTAACTTTAAAACTAAATTTTTTAAAGCTTTTTTTTCTTTATCATTGGGAGTTTTAAATTTTTTATTTGGTTCTACTTTGTCTTTAAAATAATTAATCGCATATTCAGTAAGACCATCTAAAATTGGATAATCCTGAGGTTTTATCTCTTTATGAAATTTATTAATAAACTTCCATAACATTTCTTTATTGTCTGCATTACTAGATCCAACTAAATTTAAAAGCATAGAAAAAGGCATAACTATTTTTTCTTTTGGTGGATTTCCATTATGGACGTGCCACACTGGATTAATTATTTGATCCTTTTTTTTTTGTTTTGGATATTTTTCAATTAAAGATAGATATTCATCCACTGTTTTAGGAACTACTTCAGGATAAAGCTTTTTAGCTCTTCTAGGATTAGGATACATATATAAAGACAAACTTTCTGGTGATGCATACCTAAGCCATTGTTCAATCGATATACCGTTCCCTTTAGACTTAGATATTTTTTCACCTTTTTCGTCTAGAAACAATTCATAAGCAAATCCATTTGGCGGAATTTTTCCTAATGCTCTACAAATTTTATTAGAAAGAATTGCACTTTCCGTCAAATCTTTACCATACATTTCGAAATCAACATCAAATGTGAACCATCTCATTGCCCAATCAACTTTCCATTGTAGCTTACAATTTCCATCTAAAATATTAGTTTCAAGCTTTGTATTGTTATTTTGAAAAACAACTGATCCTTTTTTTGCATCCATGCTAATCAAAGGAATCTGTAGAACTTTACCGGTATCTGGACAAATTGGTAAAAAAGGGCAGTAAGTTTTTTTTCTTTCATCTCCAAGAGTAGGTAAAATAATATTCATTATTTCTTCATATTTCTCTAAAACCCTAATCAAAGAATTATTAAAAACACCTTTTTTATAGTTTGAGGTTGAGCTTTTAAAAGTAAAATTGAACTTAAATTTTTTTAAAAATTTTTTTAACATTTCGTTATTATGTTCACCGAAGCTTTTGTATTTACCAAAAGGATCTGGGATATCTGTTAAAGGTTTTCCTAAATTTTTTTTCAAAACTTCATCATTAGGTATATTGTCTGGAACTTTTCTAAGCCCATCCATATCATCAGAAAATGTAATTAATTCATGGTCAATCTTTTGAATATGTTTTAAAACATTAATCATCATAGTTGTTCTTGCAACTTCACCAAAAGTTCCGATATGAGGCAGTCCGCTAGGACCATATCCCGTTTGAAAGGTGATTTTATTCTTTGCTTTAATTATATTTTTTCTATCTTTTAAAAGTTTTCG
>Ga0310344_10000768_pt1 | contig 24961 bp, 20 predicted proteins | sample HC15DNA20200_MG_FD_203801 | JGI IMG/M metagenome (GOLD analysis project Ga0310344, IMG submission 203801) | Marine microbial communities from station ALOHA, North Pacific Subtropical Gyre - HC15-DNA-20-200_MG | ecosystem: Environmental > Aquatic > Marine > Oceanic | place: Pacific Ocean: North...
AAACAAGACGGTTTTGCTTTCGACTCATATCCTTCAGGAAGTGGAAGCCATGGCGGACCGGGTTCTTTTCATTTCACAAGGTGAATTGCGATACGATGGTCCGGTCTCAGAATTTTCATCCCAGAGCAAGAATCTGGAAGAACGGTTCCATGAACTTTCAATAGAGGACTCCGATCCTGCGAATCAGCCGGCAGCGAGTAATTGACAACTTATAATCTGAAAATATCACAGGAATATTGAGGCAATAAACAATGAATGGACACGTGGTTCGTGCAATATTTAAGCGTAACTTCGTCAGCTATTTCAGCAGTCCGACCGGCTATGTTTTCATTTGCGTTTTTGTACTGCTGAGCGCTTTAGCCGCTTTTTGGCCTAATGAATTTTTCAACGCCAATCTCGCGAACTTAAGCCAACTCAACCTCTACCTGCCTCACATCATGTTGATTTTCATTCCAGCAATCACCATGGGTACCTGGGCGGAAGAGCGACGCCAGGCAACCGACGAACTTATTTTAACATTACCCGCGACGGACTTTGATGTCGTGATTGGCAAATACCTGGCTGCTGTGGCTATTTTTACTGCTTCACTCGCCTTTTCTCTGATTTCCAATCTGCTCGTACTTCGTACCCTCGGCCAACCGGACCTCGGACTGTTTCTCTCCACATATGTTGGATACTGGGTTCTTGGGCTGGCGATGCTTGCGGTGGGTATGGTCGCTTCTTTTCTAACTGCCAATCTCACTGTCAGCTTCATTCTTGGTGCGATCCTGAATGCGCCACTGGTATTTGCTTCATCAGCCGAAGTCATCCTCCCCCGTGGAACCGCCCTTTATACCCTCGTTCAAAGCATCAGTATTTCAGAGAATTTCAGGGATTTTGGAAGTGGCATAATCAGTTTTTCAAGTCTGATTTACTTCACTTCCCTCACGGTACTTATGCTGTATGTAAACATGATCCTGATCGGTAGGCGTCACTGGATGGGTGGTCGAGATGGTGAATCTCTGTTAAAGCATTACGCCATACGAACGGTGGCACTGCTGCTCAGCGTTGCAGGAGTTTCCACCCTTGCCTCAAATCACGATTACTTTCGACGGGACGTCACCCACGCAGGCCTCAGTCGACTGTCTTCGCAAACAACCGAACTGCTTGGGAAGCTCGAGGCACGATACCCGGTCAAAATCGAAGCCTTTGTAACCGAAAACGTACCTGAGTCCTATGTGCAGACGCGACTGAATCTGATCAATACCCTTCAGGAACTCAAACAGCTGAATCCCGATGAGATTCAGGTCAATGTATACCCGACAGAAAAGTTCAGCGGCGAAGCCGACCAAGCGGAACAGCAGTTTGGAATCACCAGCCGACAGGTTGCCTCACGCAGTCGTGGCGCAGTCAACCTGGAGGAAATCTACATGGGGATTGCGTTCACCTGCGGGCTCGACAAGGTCGTGGTACCATTCATCGAACCTGGGATTCCGGTTGAGTATGAGCTGGTGCGTTCCATCACAACCGTCGCCCAGAAAGAACGCAAACGAATTGGAATCCTACAGACCGATGCTAAACTCTACGGCGGGTTTAACCCCCATAGCATGGCCCCGTCACGTAATGAGCGGATCGTCGAAGAACTTGAAAAACAATACAAGGTTGTTCAGGTCAATCCCGCATCACCGATAACCGAAACCTACGATGTTCTGCTAGCAGTCCAACCTTCCTCGCTGACACAACCACAGATGGACAATTTTCTGGCCGTCCTGCGTACCGGGCAGCCCACGGCTATCTTCGAAGATCCCTTCCCGTTTCTTGACCCAAGTGTGCCGGGAACCGGACAACCCAAGCGACCACAACAGAATCCCGGTATGTTTGGAGGGATGGGTGGCATGAATACACCTCCACCGGAGCCCAAGGGGAATATCACCGCATTATGGGATATGTTGGGGGTCGATATCAGTGCGCAGAGAGTTGTCTGGCAGGGTTACAATCCTTACAAGAAAATTTCCCAGTTCTGGGATGAGTTTGTTTTCATTGACCCAGGTTCCGGAGCTGAGACACCCTTTAATCCTGAGAATCCAATCAGTTCTCAAATGCAACAGGTACTGTTCCTGTTTCCCGGATTCATTAATGAAAAACCGTCCTCTGAAATGGACTTTTCAGAATTGCTGATTACCGGTCAAAACACCGGTTACATCAACTATGGTGATATCATGCAGACCGGCTTCATGGGACAACCGTCTATTAATCCCAACATGAAGCTTTTTCAACGAAAGACCCGCGACGAATATGTCATGGCGGCACACATCACCGGTGACATTACCAGTCCTCCTCTACCGCATCCCGCTGCATCGGAATCCGAAGGAGCGGATAAACCCGCCGCCCCGGCAGAGGCCGAACTCAACGTCGTTCTGGTCAGCGATATTGACGTCATGTATTCTGCATTTTTCAACCTCCGTGCCCAGGGAGAACAACCCGGTTCCGATGTGAACCTGGTACTGGACAATGTCACCTTTGTATTGAACGTGCTGGATCACCTCGCCGGCGACAACCGTTTTATTGACATTCGAAAACGCCGCCGCCAGCACCGAACGCTTACCAGAATCGAAAGCAGCACCGAGGAAGCTCGTACCGATTTCCAGGCCGCCCGAGACGGGTTCATTGAAAGTTATGAAAGTGCCAAAACCGATGAACAGAAAACTCTCGATGAAACGATCGCCAAACTGCGTGACCAGCAGGGAGGAGATGCCGTCAGCCGAATGCGGGAAGTAGAGATGGCTGAAGAAGTGTACCGAAACCGTATGAATGCACGACTCCAAGCCGCTGAAAAAGATCGGGACCGTGATATCAAAAGCGCGGAAACCAAATTGGCCCTGGAAATCCAGAGAGTTCAGAGTCAGTACAAGCTATGGTCAGTAGTCCTTCCCCCACTTCCACCACTGCTGCTGGCATGTTTCGTTTTCTGGCGACGTCGTGGCGAAGAACGCGAAGGAATATCCCGTTCGCGGTTACGTTAACACCTGGACTCACATTACTATTTTCTGAAATAACCTGAGACATCATGACCGAAACGAACAAAACCATCATTTTTTGTGCTGTAGCTGCCGTTGTTGCGACCGTTGCCTTTATCAGTCAGCCTTCTGCACTTCAACCGGACTTCCAAAATGAAACGGGAACCAAGTTTTTCCCCGATTTTGATGACCCTCTCAGGTCCACCCAGCTTGAGATCCTGGAGTACGATGAGACGCTGGGAGAAGTTCGCACCTTCCGGGTTGCCAAGGCCGATGAAATCTGGTCGATTCCGTCTCACGAAAACTATCCTGCCGATGCGGAGAAACAACTGGCCGAAGCGGCTGCTGCGGTCATTGACTTGAAAAAAGTTGGAATAGCGAATGAGAATACCGACCAGGCACTCAAAGAAGAATATGGCGTCGTCGATCCAGAAGATTCCAGTGGCAGCACCGAGGGAATTGGAAAGCGAATCAAAATGATGGATTCCGGTGGCGATTCTCTGGCTGAACTTATTGTTGGCAAGGAAGTCGAAGGACAAAGTGGCCTGCGCTATGTGCGACAACCGGCACAAGACTTTGTCTTCACGGCACAGGTCGATACGGTCAAGCTCTCGACCAAGTTTGAAGACTGGATTGAAGACGACCTTTTGAAACTTGACTCCTTTGATATTCGAAACGTCATCCTCAACAACTATTCGATTGATGAAGTTCAGGGCAGACTGATTCAGGGGGACAACCTGACACTGACCTACAACGATACCGATGCAAAGTGGTCCATGGAAGGACTTACGGAGGAAGAGGAAATCGACAGCACCAAGGTCAATGACCTGAAATATGCACTCGACGACCTGAAAATCGTCGATGTACGGCGCAAACCGACTGGATTCAGCCGTGAACTGAGACTGCAGGAAGGCGCTGCCCTTGGCCAGGGAGTTCGTCTGGAACTGCAGAGCCGTGGTTTTTTCCTAACCGAACAGGGTTTGTTTTCCAATGAAGGTGAAGTCGTGTGCACGCTCAAAGACGGCGTGCAGTACGTGCTGCGATTTGGAGAAATTGCGACCGGGACCGGTGGCGGGTCATCTGCAGAAGAGACTACTGGAGACGAGAATGACGATACCGACACCTCCGACCCTACTCCGACTGGGTCCAATCGCTACATCTTCGTCACCGCCCAGCTGGATGAATCGATGATTGCCAAACCTGAACTGGAAACGCTACCGGGAACAGCGCCGGAGACTTCTTCGGAACCCGAAACAAGCGATCCGGATGCTGCAAACGAGTCCTCTGATGAAGAAGATATTCCCGCTGAAGATATTCCCGCTGAAGACACTCCCGCTGAAGACACTCCCGCTGAAGACACTCCCGCTGAAGACACTCCCGCTGAAGATACTCCGGAATGTGGCGGATTCATCCAAGAAGAAAAACCGACACCTTCTCAGGAAGGTGATTCACCTGATCAGGACAGCAGCTCGCAAAACGATACCCCGTCGGCACCACAACCGGAAAAAGAAGCTCCTGCAGAAGAATCGGCCAATACAAGCGAGCCATCAGCAGATTCCCCTGCCGCCGCCAAGGAAGATGCTACCCCGGATCCGCTTGAGAACGTCTCAACGGAAACAGGAAACTCTGAAACGCCGGCTGCAGCCGCTGCCCCTTCCCCCGAAGAAGAAAAAGAACGCATTGAGAAAGCCAATGCACAAAAACTGGAAGCGTACAACACGCAGATCCAGCAGGCAAAGGACCGTGTCAAGGAACTGAACGACCGATTCGCTGATTGGTATTACGTGATTTCCGATGAGGTCTACCGGAAGATTCACTTATCTCGGGTAGATCTTGTCAAAGCCAAAGGAGAGGAAGAAAACGCGGAAAGTCCAACCTTGCCAAACAGTCCGCTACTGCCTGGTAGTCCCGCTCTGCCCGGAACTCCGTAAGTTCTTTTATTTACTCCTCACCCAGGCCAGAATTGTTGTACAATGATGTCTGGCCGTTCTGCGCAATATCGGCAAGGCTGGTATAGCGTACCGATTACGGAAATTACTACCTCCAGGATGATCTCGCAACGACACGTTTGAGGATTCATTATGAAGCGATTGATTGGTTTTGCATTGGCATGTTCCGTAACAACAGCATCCTGGGTATATGCTCAGGAGAAAACCGAAGAGAAGGAAAAGAAACAAGAGCCGGAAAAGAAGATTACTTCCATTACCAACTCAATCGGCATGACTCTCAACCTTATTCCTACTGGTTCCTTCACGATGGGTTCCGGAGGCGGTGAAATTGGAAGGTACGCCGCAGAAAAACAGCACCCGGTAGCCATTACGAAACCATTCCATATTGGAATTTTTGAAGTTACCCAACAGGAATTCGCCGTCGTGATGGGCAGCAATCCGAGCGCTTTCACCTCTGAAGGCGATTCCAAAGAATTGCTGGAAGGACTCGAGACCAATCGTTTCCCCGTGGAAATGGTGTCATGGGAAGAAGCCGTGGAATTCTGCACCAAGCTATCCGCGCTTGAAAAGGAGAAAAAAGCAGGACGCACCTATCGGCTCCCGACCGAGTCCGAGTGGGAATATGCCTGTCGAGCAGGAACCAGCGGTGCCTTCTCCTTTGGAGACGAGCTCTCTTCCAAACAGGCTAATTTTGACGGTAACCATCCCTATCTTCACCCAGATGAAGTACGTAAGGGAACTGATCCAGCGGTCCTCAAGGGCCCGTACCTGAAACGTCCCACGATTGTCGGGACCTACCTTCCCAATGCGTTTGGCCTGTATGACATGCACGGAAACGTCTGGGAATGGTGTGCTGATTGGTACAGTCCCGTGTATTTCCGCAACTCTCCACTGGAAAATCCTCAGGGCCCTGAGACTGGCACACATCGGGTAGCACGAGGTGGGGGTTGGTACTACTTTGCTGCAGGCTGCCGCAGTGCAAGTCGATATGAACGTCTCCCGACTGCCCGTCGGAACACGGATGGTTTTCGAATCGTCTGTGAATTGATTGAAGGCGTTGCCGCTGCTGAATAAAGAAAGAGACATGGCCTGTATCTTTCAATCCAGCCACCTGAGATTGTGAATGCGCATCCACAATCTGTTTGTCTACACCTCCGGAAGGAAGCTGTCGCTATTCAGATTCCTATCCTCAGCCGGTCTCAAGTAGCCCAAGCCCGCCTTTCATCTTTAGTGACATCTAACGCTGGAATCTAGGTCTGGAGTTCACCGCACGGACTTGACTGGAATACGATCTCGCTAAATCTACGACAAAATATCCTCTCAGAAATCGGGCCACTGAATTTTTTATTTGAAATCTGGCTCGAGTTTGTCACAGGCCATGCCTCCCCTGAGGAATGGTCATTCATGGAACTTGTAAATCATACCTCTTAATCCATAAGATATCCCTTGAACAGAGATGTAGAAGGAGGTCAAAAGTACCAGCACCTCATTTTACCGGTATGAAGAACGGCTCGGTTTACTTACAATCAAACGCATTCATATACTGTACTCAGCACTCTCCGTCCTGAACGACTCCGATGACAGGAACTTTGCCTGAAGACAACCGTTTATTGGCAAATCGCCACCATCGCTTTGGATGGTGTGCCTTGTTTGTATTTATCTCGTTTGGCATGGCCCTCGATGCCTTTCACGGGTTCAAGATAGGCTCCTACCTCGATCCGAGCATCGATTCTCCCCGAGCACTACAGGACGTGGATTCTTACAACAATATTCGTCGGTTTCTATGGATGCTATGTCATCGCCATGGCACTCTGCTGGCTCTGGTACATCTGATTTTTGCGTTTGCACTGCAATTGCACTTGATTAGCGTTAACAAAACCATACGACTGGCTAGCTTCTTTCTAGGTAATTCGTTGATTCTGCTCCCTACCGGTTTTTTTCTTGGCGGATTTGGAATTACCGAAACGGACCCGGGAATCGGTATCTATCTGGTTCCCCTGGGCGCTCTTTTCCTCTGCATTGCGGTGTACCTGGTTGCACAGAACAGCCTTGGGCATTCCAGAGCCAGAGTCCCCGATTCGACCACGAATTCGGCAGAGCCTACTGATTCTGTGCTGAATCAGAGTGACAGTTAAATAATACTTGTCACACGTCAAACAGTACAAGTTTTTCTATTCTTTGGATGTTTCCCACGTATTAATCGTCGAAAATATCAGAATACAGGGATGTCACTTGTACTATCGGTTACGGGGTGTCACTGGTTTCAGAGTCCTTTCTTGTATGGTTTCCCAACCGCCACACTGATCCCAATCACCCTCTTTACGTTGGTATGACCCAAACGGAATTCCTTTTTTGTTTCGATCGTTACCTGACTAACGGCCGTGTCACTTTCTTCAATTCCATCTCTGTTAAGTGAGTATTTTAAAACCATGTTCCAAATACGTTCCTTACCAAACTGGCCTCTTCTCATTGTGTTTTCTTTGATCCTCGGCTGCAGTCAAAATACCAGCGCGCCAACCGACAACTCCACATACGGCAACTCCACGCCGTCAGAATCCACTTCTTCGATCCCGAAACAGCCCGGCACCAGCAACCCGCCATCCGTATCTGCCACCAGTGAATCGGAAGCTTCCGATAAACCGGAATCTGACAAGGTAAACATTACCCTCTCCACGACAACCAGTTTTTTCAACACCGGACTGGCGGAGGTCCTGGCGGAACAATTCGAAAAAGAGACCGGAATTCATGTACGCATTCTCGCCAAAGGCACTGGGGCGGCACTACGGGAAGGACAAGAAGGTCGGGCGGATGTACTGGTTGTACACGCTCCCCCGGCAGAACAGAAACTGATTGATGCTGGATTTGCTATCGAACGGACTACTTTCATGCACAATACTTTTGTTGTTGTTGGCCCCGAAGACGATCCGGCAGGAATTGCCCAGTCAGATGATGTCCTAGATGCCTTTCGTAAAATCGCGGAAAGCGAATCCGGATTTGTGAGCCGTGGTGACGATTCGGGAACCCACAAAAAGGAACGATCCATATGGCAAGCAACCAGTACCGATCCGTCGGGAGACTGGTACCAGGAAACCGGCCAGGGTATGGGCGCCAGTCTCCAGGTAGCAGACCAGACAAACAGTTACTGTCTGTCTGACATTGGGACTTATCTTGCCTATCTCGCGGAAGATCGTATTCAGCTGAAAAACCACTGTGATCGAGGTGATGCCTTGTACAACCCTTACTCGGTCATGCTGGTTAATCCTGAAAAGTTCGATGCCGGCCGGATCCATGTAGGTGAAGCTCGACAATTTGCTGAGTACCTAACACGTTCCAACGTACAGAAACAAATCGGCGAGTTCAAACGTGATCTGTTTGGACAATCACTGTTTACCCCAGATCTGTTGTCAGATGGACTGTCCACCGGATCCGAATAATCTCCAGTTACCGTGGTACACTGATAGATGCAACCGATTAAAGATGGTTTTTGGGAAATTCTGCAACTAATCAAGAATGGGGACCCGGAATTATATCAAGCAACTTTTTTAACGCTGCTGACTTCCGGTTCCGCCATCCTCCTCGCTTGCATCATTGGTGTACCTTCTGGAATTCTACTGGGCCTCTCCCGCTTTCCCGGACGGAAGTTACTCGTCACCCTGATCAACACGGGAATGGGATTTCCTCCAGTACTTGTTGGTCTCTTCGTTTTTCTTCTGCTGTATCGTGATGGCCCTCTGGGAGATCTGAAATGGCTCTATACCCCGGCAGCAATGATTACCGCTCAGGTAATCATTGCCGTCCCTCTGGTAATCGGAGTCACTCTTGCAGCCATTGGAAGCCTGGAAAAAGACTGGTTCCTTCAAGTACGAAGTCTGGGTGCATCCTACGGACAGACACTCCTGTTGCTGCTCAAGGAAACACGTCTCGGCCTGGCTGCAGCCATGATGGCTGGTCTTGGGCGCATCTTGGCCGAAGTAGGTGCCGTCATGATGGTGGGAGGAAACCTGAAAGGTGAAACGCGTGTCTTAACTACGTCGATCCTGATGTGGGTCCAACGTGGTGATTACGAACTGGCCATAGCCCTTGGCATCTTTCTATTGGGAATTGCCTTCATTGCAAATTTATGTCTGACACTGGTCCAACAGCGCGCTAAGGAACGGCGTACCGGATAACCTGTCCGGAATCCGGATCCCGACATTTCGACAACACCTTCAGGAGCGTTCACGTCAGGTCTACGTGGGCGAACATGTTTATGGAAATCGAACATTCGCCCCAGGTCATTGCTGTGAATCAGCTTTCTTTTCAATTTGGATCTGATTTTTTCTTGCAGATTGACCACTTCCAGCTTGCTGCAGGAGAAGTTCTCGGACTTCTCGGGCCCAACGGAGCCGGAAAATCAACCTTTCTACGAATTCTAGGACTATTACTAAAACCAAGCAGAGGACAGGTAACTCTGTCCGACCAACCTGTCAATTACGGTCACCGTGGATTGGCCCAAAGACGCCAGATCACCACTGTTTTTCAGAAACCGATATTGCTCGACACCAATGTGCAGACCAACGTCACAACCGGGCTTAAGTTTCGCGGGATCGGACGTCGCCAACGCAATCGCATGGCTGATCACTGGCTGGATTGCTTCGGAATCACTCACCTTGCAAAACGTACAGCCCGTCAGCTTTCCGGAGGGGAAACACGACGTGTTGCGCTGGCCCGCGCAATGGTTCTGGAACCACGACTATTGCTTCTTGACGAACCGTTCAATGATCTTGACAGGGAAAGTCGACAGGAACTGCAAACTCAGCTTCGAAATGTTCTAAAACAAGTTCAAACGGCCGTGATACTCGTTACCCATGATCTGTACGAAAGCCTAGGCCTGGTCGATCGACTGGGGGTCATGCTCCACGGCAAACTGGTTCAACAAGGAAGTGTTGCAGGTGTATTAGATCACCCCTGTAACCCACAGGTGGCTTCGGTAGTCGGAATGACCAACGTCTGGCCGGCCGAGATAACGCAAAAGGATTCCGGCAAAACCTGTCTGCATTCCGGTGCCATTACCTTGAACGATCCAAACTTGCCGGACACCACTTCAAGTACGCTTAAAATTGGAATCCGACCAGAAAAGATATTACTGAAACCTGACTCCCCCGCCTCCAAAACACTCCCAAATCATGACGACCAACACAGCCGTTCTAAGCGTTACGTTTCCCTTCAAGGAAAGATTATTGCATGGGAACCGGCAACCCCGCTAGTACGTATCCAGGTACAACTCAATGACAATTACACATCCGGACAACCATGCCAAACCCTGAATGTACTCGACTTCCCGGAACGGAGTCATCTGAACAAACTGGAAGCCGGCAGTCTCGTGGAAGTTCAAATTGCTACCAAAGACATTCATATTATGCCGGATTTCCGCCACCCCGAACGGGTCAGTCAGAATCCGATCGACTAGTCCCGCTGTGCGATTCGACCCGTTTAATGGCAACGGGTAGATAACGTACTAAATCACTGGCAATCAAAGCTGTCTCACCATAAACCTCTGCTGCCAGATCCCCTGCTATCCCGTGCACATAAACAGCTAGTTGAGATGCGTCAAACGGAGTCATACCCTGCCCCAAAAACGAAGCCACTAAACCGGTTAACACATCTCCTGATCCGCCGGTAGCCATTCCCGAATTTCCTGTACGGTTCACCCATGTTTGTCGTCCATCACTTACCACGGTATCCTTTCCTTTCAACACCACGACCACATCCTGTTTCAAAGCAAACTGACAAGCGTGATATTCGCGATCCTGCTGTACATCTAAAATGCCCAAGCCAAGCAACCGTCCAAATTCACCGGGATGGGGTGTAAAGACACGCGGAGCATCGCATCGTTGAATCGTATCTTCGAATGGTGCTAGAGCATTGATTGCATCCGCATCTATCACCATCGGCTTGCCTGTCATAGAAAACAGATAGCTTATCAATTCCCGTAACGCTTCCGATTGTCCGAGTCCTGGACCGATCGCAACAATATCATTCTGACCAATCAATTGTTCCAGATGTGCACGAGCAGATCGATCAAGGCCCCCTTGGTCATCTTCGTCGAGCCCTGTCGTCAGATAAGAAGGTTCGAATCCGGCCACAATCGGAACGAGCGATCTCGGCACAGCCAGATTTACCAATCCCGACCCTCCTCGCAGCGCAGCCATACCGGCAAGACACGCCGCACCACTCATGCCACGACCACCCGCAACCACGAGAACTTTTCCGAAGGTCCCCTTATGGCCATCTGATGCACGCTCAGGAAGGAACACCGGTCCCTCAGACACCGATTTTTCCATGTTGACACTCACCGTTCACACTCTGAGATTTCCAACTCTCATCACTAAATCTTCTGCAACATTTAGACAACCAGCGTTCCTTCCTGGTCTATGGTGTGGAAACCGAAGCACTAGCCGTTCGCTTAGCGATCAAACCAGCCACATACGCTCCCTTGAACCCTGCGTCTATATTGACCACCGTGACATTCGCAGCACAGCTGTTGAGCATCCCCAGCAATGCGGCTACTCCACCTAGGCTGGCACCGTAGCCAACGCTGGTTGGAACCGCTACAACCGGACAATCGACGTATCCTCCTACAACACTCGGCAACGCCCCCTCCATACCTGCCAGTACCACAATCGCATCGGCGTCCTGAAAAACACTTCTATAACTCGGCAGGCGATGGGGTCCAGCAACGCCTACATCCTGTATCAATTGAACGTCACAACCCATCCACTGAGCTGTCACAACCGCTTCCTGTGCCACAGGAAGGTCCGTGGTTCCAGCCGAAATTACCACAACTCTTCCCTGTTTGACCGGCTGGGGATCACACGGAATCCGGAACGTCTTCCCGACCGAATCGTACTGTCCTGAAGTGATTGTTTCTTCAAGATAGCTTCCCTGTTCTGCGTTTACCCGTGTAGCCAGCGCGTCCTGTCCCGCATCTTGCAATGCGAGCAGTGCTGCTTGAATCTCATCTGTGGTTTTTCCCTGAGCAAAAATTACCTCTGGAAAGCCACAACGCGATTGTCGGTCGAGATCAAGCTTGGTAGATCCCAGATCTAACATGTGATCCGCTTTCAATCGCACCTGAGCCTGTTCAGGCGTCAGGGAATGATTCCACAACTGATGCAAGATAGCCTCGAATTCTTTGGGGTCCATTGTCACCTGTTCAAACTAGAAAACACATTCCGTAACTATTTTATTACCAGGACACCACTTCCTTTGTATCTATCCCGGTGTAGACAATTAATTAGCATTGCTCCTTTATGATTTTAAACAGACCCTGACATAGAAAAAAGGTGATTCAACAACGATTTTCATATCCGAACAGGTCCTAAACCTGTATCTATCCTTTCGCGATGATTGCCCTCTCCTTTCATTAAAATCATGCTACCCCAAACTATCGATTAGGAATAATTGCATGAAGAAGATGTTTGATGCTGAGCAAATTATCGGTACAATCATCACGCTGGCTATTCGGCCATTAAGTTTTTAAAGTGATCAACTGCTGATCTACATCGGGAGATTGATAGAAATACCGATACCGAAAAGCAGAACACTGTTCCGTTTGACAACCTTGAACAAGGGAGGTCCTGCCCATGAGGGACCAGGAAAAACACCATCCGCAGGATGGGGGATTCAGTCGACGTAACTTCCTCAAAGGATCGAGCGCATTAGCAGCAGCAACGGCAATCAGCGACCGTAGCGCGCAAGCAGATAACAATGCCTCTACCACACCCGTTTACGGCCCGGAAGCTCGTCAAGTAAACTTAAAAATCAATGGCAAGAAACAAACCGTGGAAGTAGAACCGCGCGTCAGTCTCCTGTCAGCTCTTCGTGACCACCTTGACATTACCGGTGCGAAAGACGCTTGTGATTCGCAACAGGTCTGTGGTTCCTGCACGGTCATGATAGACGGAAAAGCCCAGTATGCATGTGGTATCCTCGCCGTTCAAGCTGAAGGAAAAGAGATTCAAACGGTTGAAGGTCTGGGTGGCCCACAACCCGATCCTGTTTGTCAGGCTTTTGTGCAGCACGATGCCATGCAGTGCGGCTACTGCACCCCGGGATTCACTGTTGCTGTCCGGGCACTGTTGAACAAGAATCCCGATGCCACACTCGATGAAGTGCAAAAAGGTCTCGGTGGTAACATTTGCCGCTGCGGCACTTATGTCGGCGTAACCGCCTCGGCACTTGACGTAGCGAAAGGAGGGGCATAGATGGCAACTTTCCAGGAACAGGAACGTAGCGAGTATGCATGGCCATCCGCAAAAGACCGACAGATCATCGGTCAGCGTACCACACGAATCGACGGTATTTACAAAACAACCGGCGAGGCCAAGTACAGTTCTGATTTGAACCCCGCTGATGTGCTGCACGGCAGGCTCTTAACCAGCCCGTATGCACATGCCCGCATCACGAAAATTAACGTAGATGCCGCTAAAAAGAGCAAAGGGGTGCAGGGAGTATATCTGTTTGCGGATGCGGCAGTTGGATCCGAGATCCGATGGCAGGGCCGTGAACTTGTAGCCGTTGCAGCAGATACGCCTGAACAGGCCGAAGATGCAATTGCTGCGATTGAAGTTGAATACGAGGTCCTGGAACACTGGGTCGATGAAGCAGATGTTGAAGGAGCCCGTGCTGCCGGACGTGCCAATGAAAATGAAGCCCAGACTGCCGGTGATGTTGACGCTGGTTTTGCTCAGGCAGACAAGATCATTGAAGGACACTATGGGATTCCAACCATTACGCACTGCTGCTGGGAAACTCACGGTTCCACGTGTGTATGGGATGGTCGAAGCCTAACTGCCTATCTGTCAACTCAGAATGTCTCCGGAACGCCTGGTCAGTTTACGAACGGCCTTACGATGAAAGATGTGGACATTGAGTCTACCGAAGTCGTTTGCCAATACGAAGGTGGTGGTTTCGGAAGCAAGTTCGCTGCCGACACGTGGGGGATCGCAGCAGCCTATCTCGCCCACGAAGCGGGTCGCCCAGTAAAGCTCATGCTCAGCCGAGCCACGGAACTGCAGGTTGCGGGCAATCGTCCATCCGGCTATGCAGAAGTTAAAATCGGCATCAAGAACGATGGTAAAATGGTGGCTTGGGATAGTGTGCACTGGGGCACCAGCGGAGTAGGCGGAGGTGGGGTCAGCACCGGCGTCACACCGTACATTTTTACTCCGGAAAATACACGTCGCCAACAGATCTCCATCAGCACCAACACAGGTGGTGCCCGCGCATGGCGTGCTCCCAACCATCCTCAGGGATGCGCGTTAACCCAGACCGCAATGGAAGATGCAGCCGCAGCACTGGGTATGGACCCGATCGCGTTTTTCAAGAAAAATTTGGATATCGTTGATCGCGCCCAACATCCAGACGCAGCAACTGTCTATGCAAAAGAACTGGACATTGCTGCTGACCTGATTGGCTGGGACCAGCGCTGGCATCCACGTGGCCAGGGAGGTGGCGGAGCGGTTAAACAAGGTCTCGGTATTGCCTTACATAGCTGGGGTGGTGGTGCTCATCCTTCCAGCTGCATGCTGAAAATTCGACCCGACGGAGGTGTCGAAACCTATCTTGGAAGTCAGGATATTGGTACTGGAACTAAAACAATTATTGCGATGGCAATCGGGGAAACACTGGGTCTTCCTGCAGATGCGATTAAAGTAAACGTTGGACGTTCGTCTTACCCGGTCTCAGGTGGATCAGGCGGTAGCACAACGGTTGGAGGTGTGAGTGGTTCCAACCGAAAAGCCGCAGTAGAAGCCCGAAAGGAACTGTTTGCTAAAGTCGCTCCACGACTGAATGCATCCGCAGACCAGCTCGAAGCCCGTAACGGGGAAATCCGTGTCCAAGGGACCGATCGCAAGCTGGACTGGAAACAAGCCACGGGATTACTCGGTGTTCAACCCATCGAGGTAATGCAGACTCATCGAGGCGATGAACCGGGTTTGACTGCTCGCGGCGTGGGTGGTGTGCAAATAGCAGATGTCTCTGTCGACACTGAAACCGGCATTGTTCGTATGAACAAATACGTCGCCGTACAGGATGTCGGCACGATTATTGACCTGCTCACCGCAGAAAGTCAGGTACATGGTGCCGTGATCATGGGAATTGCCTTTGCTCTAACGGAAGAGCAGATCATGGACAATGCTACCGGACGCTTCATCAATTCCGATATGGTAAATTACAAACTCCCGCGTTTGGGGGACATTGGGGAAATCATTGTTCACATGATTCAGCCCGAAGACGGCGAGGTTGGCCGCGCCGAACACGATCGCGGAGTGGTTGGTCTTGGCGAACCACCAGTAATCAGTCCTGGAGCAGCCATATCCAATGCGGTAGCCAATGCTATCGGAGTCCGAGTTCCGACTTTGCCATTGACCCCGGATCGGGTATTGGCAGCTTTGGAGAAAGGAGGAAACGCGTAATGAAATCATTTGCATACGCACGCCCAACTAACGAATCAGAAACCGTCAATCTGTTGGGTTCAAAGTGGGGACGCACGGCATTGCTGGCCGGAGGAACAGACCTCATGAGCCTGATGCAAAATCGTGTCAGTACTCCGGAGGTGCTGGTCGACATTAACCATGTTGAGAGCCTTAAAACCCTGCAACCCACCGATGAAGGCCTGGTAATTGGTGCGTTGACTTCCCTAGACGACCTGCTCGATGGTGAAGTCCTCGAACAATTTCCTGCCGTGAATCAAGCTGTAGACGGAATCCAGTCCATTCAGATCCGCTCCCGCGGCACCATCGGAGGCGAATTGTGCCAACGTCCACGTTGTTGGTATTTCCGCAACGGCTACGGCTTACTGGGACGGGATGGTGAGCGGTCGCTGCCTCTCGAGGGTGACAACCGCTACCACGCGATTCTCGGCAACCAGGGGCCTGCCCTGTTTGTGAGCCCCTCACGACTGGCGCCGGCATTAATAGCTCTGAATGCACAGGTTCGGATTATCGGTCCGGATATGGAAGACGTACTTCCGCTTGAATACTTTTTCGTGACGCCACGAAATGAAACTCAAACGGAAAATGTTCTTCTACCTAATCAACTGCTGACGCATGTCCTTATTCCGCCAGCGGACAACTATGTGAATGCCACCTATGAAGTGGTTCAGCTGCAAGGCCTCGACTGGCCGCTCGCTGCTGCTTCGGCATCATTGAAAATCGAGAACGGGATCGTTCAGGAAGCCAAAATTGTATTAGGCCATGTAGCGCCTACTCCATGGGTTTCCAGTGACGCGGCCCAATCCCTGATCGGACAGCCTGTCACGGAAGAAACCGCCCAATCGGCGGGCGACATATCCGTTGCAACGGCAACTCCGTTGAGCCGAAACGGCTATAAAGTTCAAATGGCACGTACTGCTGTAAAACGAGCGATTTTACGTGCTGCAGGTCTTCTGGAAGGAGGTCAAGAAAGTCATGTCTGACGAATTAAAGGTCATCAACAGTGATCAACCCCTTTGCCGCCATTTGCTTTCCAAAGGTATGTACATCAATCTTGATCTGCCAGCAGACCAGCATGTTGCCGGGGACGGTTACCTCTGGTGTCAGAAAACCATGGAGGCGATGGGCCCTGATAGCGACATGGTGGAGCGAGCCAGGTGTATTCCTGGGCGCACCTGCTATGAAAATATGGTGTAGAGCCAGTTGGGGAAACATGGCTCGTTTTTTCCCAACCTATATTGACCGTTGAACACGACAACCGTCAAAATAAAGGTAAGACTATACAGTTTCTTTGACCGTCGTCCCAAAGGGAGGGTTCAAGCAATGAAGAGACCGCTTTTCCTGGTGGTCGCCACTATTTTCCTGCTCCCCATAGCCTCCGCGGTTGTGGCAGGTGAAATTGCTGGTGACTATCTAGAAGCACGTACTTGTGACGTGTATACAGGGCCCTGCTTTGCCAACGCGGAAATTGGCATGACAGGGCGCAATGCGCTCATGGCCTGGAGTGTTGAAGAGGGAACCTGGAAAGGAGTAGACCTTACTGGACTGAAGGTAGCTGCTGCCATTCAGGCCTGTGACACTCTCGCGATGAATGGCCCTTATATCGTTAAACCTTTTCCGATTAAATCTGTCATTTACGTGGATCAGACGGCTACACTGATCCAGCGTAAAGCTCTGATCGATTTTGCCAAGTCACAGGCTAAAAACGTACTCAACAAGGTCGTACGTGTTGAAGCCAAACCGATTCAATTCTCCATGAACCATGCAGAAAAGCGGGGATACCTTACGGTTAGTGACATCGCGAAACTGGAGACTCGGGAAGTTCGTGAAGAAGACAACGGACACACCTGAAGCACGTTGGAACTCCTTTATCCGCCGTTGGCGGATGTCGACCAGCGTGTACCGGCCGTTACTGTCAAACACGGATTTCACGGTAAAGGACTGGGGTCCATGTGGAGCAGCCCCAACCGACGTAGCGCCTACGTTGCCAAGTTCTTTGCCGAAGATAATGGATAAGTCTATTACAGAGACCTGTCCGATCCTGACAGAGACAGCTATCCTTTGATTCAAGCTACATTCTGGGAGGCCAACCTGAGTTGGCCTCCTCTTTTTTTGTCATCGTTAAATCCTGCATCACCACTGTTTTGAGTGCTCCGGCGTTCCGTATGGACAAACCTTCAGGGAGATTCTTTTCATGACACGTCATCGCGTTTCGATCGCACTTCTATTTGCCACAGCAGCAGTACCCCTCCTCTTTTTCAGTCAGCGACAGGTCATTCAGGCGACCACGAATCAGGACAAATACAAGGTTGTGGTCCTTGATGAAGCCGCACCAGAAGATTTTTCTGATGCCATTCGGGAATCGCTCGAACTGACAGGTTTTCGTATGACAGACAGTAAAAACCAGGTAGTGTGTGATATCTGGCTTCGTAAAGAACTCCCGGTTAATCCCAAATTCAGGCCCACACTGGACACGAACTATGGCTTTGCACGGTCACAGCTGATCGGTGCGATGCGTGTCCCTGAAAACGGTACCAAAGATCTACGCGATCAAAAACTTAAAGCGGGTTCCTACACGCTTCGTTACGCTCAGCAGCCGATGGATGGAAATCACATTGGAAGCTGGCCTTATCTTGATTTCGCCGTCACTCTCTCCGCGCAACAAGACAAGAAACCGGAAAACCGAGGAGAACAGGAAGTCGTAGATGCCTCCATGTCAGGGAGAGTCCATCCAGCCATTTTCAGTTTAATGCCCCCTGAAAAGCGAAAAACACTTCCAGCTGTCGTCCATCAATCATCGGGCAACCTATGGATTCTGGCGTTGCCCGCAGAGATTAAATCTGGGGACAAAATCCAGAAATCTCAGATAGAACTGGTCGTCATCGGGATAGCCGAAATATAAACCAGATGAAAAACACGGCATGATACCCAGACGACTGTGACAAACCTGTCTGGACCAAATACATCCGTCCAGATACTCGTCTGAATCCCGTACCATTGTTCCTCCAACGGTACACGGTTGGAGGATTTACACGCCATTGCCCTCATTCCCTTTCGGCCTATGAGATACACACATTTAGATGACTGCACCTGCAGAGCACCTTGTGAAACAACATGCGACCGAAGGAAACGGCCCCAGGAGCTCCCTCTGTCGCCCCATTGATTTATGAATGATCGTTCGAACCTCGCAGTGCACCTGTGAGAAGATCCTCGAAAAGATCACACAATCAACTCATGTGACCCACTTGATTGCTTTGCGATATCAAAACGATGGTCAAAAACAAAAAGGCTGTTCGACCAGTGGTCGAACAGCCTTTTTTAATACATCCACTTTATCAACTAACCGCTCTGACCAATGTTCACATAAGTATGAACATGTGGCTGACCACGGAAATGCCATACGAAAGTGGGCCCTTCCAGTCGCCAGATATTCCACTCACCATCCTCACCAAGATCTCCATCACCATTATAATCCGTATTGTAAAAAGACATATTGAGTTTCTGAAGGCCACCGCCAGCCTTAATAATCGACAGCACCTCTTCAACATCTTTCTCGCGATAAGGTGACAGAATAACCTTAACCGTCATCTCTACCAGTTCCTGCTGATCAGAGGAAAGCGCTCCAACAGAGATTCCGGTAAACTCACCCTTCACACCTTGCAACCCTACATCCGATTCGGTCGGAGCTTTGGCTACCAGTGCGTTGGTCCGCTGTTTACTATCCAAAGCCTGGAAGACCGTATTGGCCATTTTTACCTGGTAGCTGAATACGTTACCTGGTAAACCGGCAACCGAATCACCTTCACCATGCCCATAGACAATCGGTCCACCAAAAGCCATTTTTTCAACACTGTCTCCATCTGCACGCATGGTCAGATGCCGCCCGGTCATCTCCCATTCAAACTTTCCGGATCCCGGTTCACCGAAAACGGCAATGGCATACTCCCCGAACCCGCCTGCATCGTCGTCCATTTGCTTCTGGAAACGTCCGTACCCGTCTTCACTTGTTACGCCTTTAAAAATTTCATCGATCAGGCCACGTTGTTCGACTGAGTAAAAATCGCTGCCAATTAACGGTTCGGTAATTTTCCAGTTCGCATTATGCTTGCGACGTAATTCATGTTCAAATGGGAAACAAATGACCTTACGCTGTGCCTCGGTCAATGTCTGATACAAAGCGGTGACCGCCGTTTCTGCTACTGGTTTCGCCTCATCAGCCCGTACCACTCCTGATAAACCAACTGTCGGCAAAACACCGACCGCCAATGCAGCGCTGCTGCTGCGTTCTATAAACTGACGACGATTTAGTTCGGCTTCCTCGTGATCTTGAACTTTCTGTATCTCGGCCATTTCCAATTCCTCCTGATTGAGTCTGACAAGAAGATGTACTCGTGGACATGCCCCTACCTTTAACGGTCACTGACGGCTTATCCCGCATACGACTCCGTGATTATGACAACACATAGGACATGGTAACCCTCACCAATTCGAATTCAAAGGAAATACACCTTCTTCAAATATTTCCTACAATAGAGATAGGCGTCCCTGAAACACCTCCTTTTCTGTGTGCCCGCAATTCGGATTATTTTACAGGTTTTCTTCCATTATGTCCGCACAAAGCTATGTCTGGATTATTGGACTCATGATCGCGATACTGCCGGTCGCTTCTCTGAGCCTGCGTTTTGTATGGAAGCCCTGTTCCTGGAGTCGCCGAACCCTTGTTCACGCTTCGATGACCGTCTACACAACCACGATGACTCTACTTGTAGTGGAGGGTCTATTTCTTTTTTTTGTAGCTCTTCCTGACTCTTTAAACTTCACTCTCAGTGCACAGAAATGGACCGCTCGCTACTGGAATCCTATTAACTCCATGGGGTATCGGGACATCGAACATACGTCTGAATCACTGGACAACCAGACAACACTGCTTGTTCTGGGTGATTCATTTGTTGCCGGACACGGAATCAATGATTGCGCCGACCGATTTTCAAATCAACTGAATCAAAAACTCGGTTCTTCATGGACCGTTATAAATATGGGGCACAACGGGTGGGGGCCTAACGCAGAATATCAAGCTTTGAAAGCTTTTCCCTTCCAGGCCGACCAGATCATTCTCAGCTACTATATCAATGACATTATGGAAGCGGCTGCACGACATGGTTATTCTGGTCCGGTGATCAGAAAACCAACCGGAATCGTTGATTATTTCATTTCGCGTTCACATCTCGGAAACTTCCTTTACTGGAGATTGTTTCGTGTCGCCCAAAGCGGTTGGCCCAAAGACTATACTCAATTCTATCAACAACGATTCCAGGACCCGGCCGTATGGGCGGATCACGTCAAGGAACTCAAGCTTTTTGTCGATTATTGCAAAAGTAAACAACTCCCGTTTTCCGTAGTCGTTTTCCCCAATCTCCGCGATGTAAAACGTACGCTGCCGATAACGAAGCAAGTGGCCAACCTATTTCGACAATGGAATATTCCTGTCCTTGACCTGTCACCGCAACTGGTCGACCGCAATCCTAGTACGCTTGTCGTTAACGCTGTCGATGCCCATCCGGGTCCCGCTCTCCACAGGGAAGTCGCTCAACTCCTTTATGAACAGATTGTCCGCTCACCTTGAACAGACGGCTACCTATCCAAACCCTGTAGCTATCGGATCCCAGAAACCCGTTCCAGAAACGACCGGGCACTTAACTCTGGCAGAGAATGCAAACGTGACCGGTCATGTTCTATGAATACCACCGCAACAGAATCCGCATAAACACAACGCCAGCGGGGATTGCTCATGAGATTAAAAATCAAGGGCCCCAGTCGTGCGATCTCTCCCAGAGAATCACTCGTATGCTTCTTTCGGAACCAGTTTGGATCCATTCGTCGCTGTGACTCCGCAATTTCAATCATAACAGCCGGCAGGTCATCGGTTGGTTCAATCTGCTCACGCAAAAGATGTTCCCACCTTCCATCATCGGTTGTCATGCTATCTGTAATCGCCTCATAGTTTTCCATCGTCGTCCGATCATTGACCTCAAGACGCCCGTCCATGAACACCTTGTAATCAGGACCGTTGTGGTAAATATAAACGGAAGCATGTCCCCAGTTCGCAATCAGTGCCTTGCTTGGCATTCCCGGTTTTCCTGAAAACACAGCCGCATCATGAGGATACCAGTTAGACCTTTCTTTAACTCCGAATTGACGACCACTACCTGTCCATTCATAAAAATGATTTTGGACCACCAGCCAGGCGCAGCCAGCCATTAGGCCCATTATCGAAAAACGGACCATATACCGCTTCCATGGTTGCTGAGAATTCCCCTGTTCTCGTCTAAGATGCCGCCACGTCTCAGAAAAATTGCATAGGGTTACAAATCCAACTACAACAGCGAAATGACTGACATTCCTTCGTGTCTGCCAGCCAAGATATGAAAATCCTAAAACAATCAGTATTCGAAAAACCAGATATGACCTACCCTCGATCGCACGTAAAAACCAGAAACCTCTTAATACAAAACTCGCCACCATCATCACTGTCGTAATCACAATCGCTGCAAAATAAGGATTCGCTAATGCTTGCATCATGCTCGGTGCATCACGCAAAAAATCACCTATGCTGCGGAGCTCTCCCACCCGTTGCTTAAAAAATTCATGATCGGTTCCAACCCGTTCAAACAACTGAATGGGAAACAACGCTCCCTGCCACGTATAAGGGTTTACGAAACAGGCAAACAGAACCAGCAGGCACACCAGTAACAATTTTAAAGAACCGACTTGTTCACATAGACGGTGGTCAGCATAGTCCCCTTGCCCTCGCACCGACTTATCGGCCACGATTTTCGATACGTGACGATAACGCCACACAAAGACGATCTGGTCCAGAAAATACGCTCCAACCAGGATAGGTCCAAAAACAAAAAGTCCTTGAAAGTTGACCCACAGCATCTGTATGAACGGTAATAACCACAATAAACCAGGCAAACGCGGTGCGTGAAACAATACCAGCAAAAAAGACATCAAAAACAACAGGGTAAAAATTTCGGGCCGGACATACATACGTGAACTCACGATAATCAGTGACGGCATCCACACCACTACCGCAAGAGGAACGGATTCTGTCATCCGTCGTATGCACAGTCCCAGTGTCATAGTAATGGCACCAACCAGTGCCTTGATTAATACCAGTGCACGGACCCCACCCCACTGATGAATCACCGCCATCAGTATTTGAAACCCCCAGTGCAGATCAATCCAGTCTTTGTTTTGATTGGTATACGTATACCAGTCCGTTACTGGAACTGATTCCCAAGGCAACATACCTTGCTGAATCTTGGTTGCCATCAATTGTCCCGTGCGCAGATGCCACCAGATATCCACATTCCATAACTCAAAAATACCGAATAGGAATGCGAGTGCGCACAAACTGAGCCCCAGAATCATATCCAGCATATGCACTCCAGATAGAGCATGGGTACGATGGAACATACTCTCCTCTTGCTGAAAATTTCTTCGCTAAGCTGCCTCGAATAGCTAACGACGCGGAAAGGAACACTACTTTCCAATACCAAATCGAACGCGAAACAGTGTCCAGATAGCGATTATTCCATCACGTGCGCGAATCTTTTTCCCTTCCTCAAAACTGCGGGGATAGTAGTGAATCGGTACTTCTGCGATGGTATAACCTGCTCGTATTAACTTACCTGTAATCTCAGGGCAAAATTCAAATCCGTTTGAAACCAGTTCTATATCGTCAAGAACGGCTCTTCGGAAAGACTTATAGCAGGTCGGTTCATCTGTTAATTGGCAGTCAAAAAGTACGTTTGTCACAAAACTCACACATCGGCCTCCCCAATAATAAGTCCAGGAAAATCGATTTTGGCTACCCAGAATGCGAGACCCATACACCACATGGACTTCTGGATCACGATAGGCGGAAAGAATCGTTTTATAGTCTTCTGGATCATACTCCAGATCCGCATCTTGAATCAGGCAAATCGTACCGGTTGCAGACTGCAACCCTTCTCGTGTCGCAGAACCTTTACCCTGATTTTCTGGCAAAGAAATCAATCGGGTTTGATCGGGATTGGAACGGACGTCCGATTGTGCAATCTTACCGCTCCCATCACTCGATCCATCATCTACAAGAATGATCTCCTTTTCCCAGGGACTCTCCAATTCAACGGCATGAACCTTTTCCAGTAAGGCAGCCAGTGTTTTCTGCTCATTATAGAAAGGGATTATGATTGAAAGCTTCATACGATTTACAGGAAACCCTGATGCGATTGGATCGAGGACACTTAGAACCGTCCAGACAAGGATAGCTCAGCGTTTCAAAATATGCCCTGCATCCACTTCAGGAGTCGTTTATTTGACTAACGGACTATTCGTAGAAAATGAACCGTTCTTCGACTACCTCGGAACACAACACGCACCTAAAAACTCATTTACCCCATCCTTAGGATCTATTTCGATAATATCTACTTTCCAAATCGGTCGCAATCAAAGACCTCTCTGGACCGACTGACCGCTCACAACTAAGCATCCTACCATCGTTGACTGTCTTGACCACAACCCAACGGCATTAACTCATCTCCTGGCTCCCCAGTGACAACCGTGCTCCACAGTTTCATTCGACACCGCCAGGTTCAATAGGCCTTCGCTTATCGTGCTTACAGAATCCATGAAGATGGGGGGAGTCCTAAATCACGGTCAATCCAATCTATTCTGGGTACCACGGCCACGCCGATTAGCACACTCCCATCGTTCGCCATAACGCTGAATGGATCGCAATGACACCTGTCCCTCTTTATCAATCTTCCGATAGCTCTCTTCTTCTAAGCATATGACTGGACCCCATCTTTCGGCACCCTTCCAAAATTACGGTTGTCCTGCTCAAGAATTCACCGACAACACATACAAGAACTCCGCTCAATCCATATCAGGATTGTTGTCAAGGCTCACAAGCTGTTCGTCATAAAAATCGATCTTATGTAGAGGCATGATGACGGATGAAGCAACATTTAAAAGATGTCCACTGACACGTTTATAGAATCGGGTTAGCAGCACCAATGAAGTAGTCTCGGTCGCTGTAAAATCGCTCTTAGCGAGCGCCACAAGTAGACGGTCACAACGTTTGCCCGCCATGCGTCCGATGTGAACAAGTTCGTTCGCTCGTTCCTGTTGTTCGTTACTGAAAACGGTATAAACCTCATTCATCATCAGCATTGCCGTGTCTGCGAGCTCAGCAAGCTCTCGGCTCAGATCCCCGTCTGGGATGGGTCCTCCTCCGAGATCAGAAATCTCCGAGATGTTCTTGATGTAATCGCCTATTCGTTCCACATCTTTGACCAGGCTCATGAGAAGCAGACAATAGGGAATCTGCTCCCGACTCATCGTAACATGATTCACCACTCGTTTACGAATAGCCCGCTCCAGCTTGTTTACCTGAATATCAAGCTTGTAGATTTCTGAACGCTGTTCAAGAGAAAGGGAATGTTGGAAGATATGGGGGCGGACCATTTGAGCCATCCCGTGGACAATCCCA
>Ga0310344_10000769_pt1 | contig 24919 bp, 21 predicted proteins | sample HC15DNA20200_MG_FD_203801 | JGI IMG/M metagenome (GOLD analysis project Ga0310344, IMG submission 203801) | Marine microbial communities from station ALOHA, North Pacific Subtropical Gyre - HC15-DNA-20-200_MG | ecosystem: Environmental > Aquatic > Marine > Oceanic | place: Pacific Ocean: North...
TATACTGGGGTTGCTACGAAGGTCCAGGTCGTCACTAGGGCAAGCACAGATCCCCCCACTGACCCCACAATACGCCAGTTTCTGAAAACGGTGGCAACCAACTCCCTAAGTGTCATGCTATCATGCCTTTGACCAGAAGGGATTACTTCGGGGTTTGTGGGTTTATTCATCGCCATAAACTCTTGGCTAGATTAACGGAGACTGAAGTATTAGCTACATCCACCCCTTCAGCTCGTCCCGATACTAGATCGGGAATGAAGGTCTGGAATAGGTAATTGATACGCACTCCATGAGAAATGTCTACTGAGAGAGCCCATCCCGAAACCTCTAAGCCACCTCGAACACCCCAAAACATTGAAACATCCTCTCGGCCCCAACGCTTTACGGCTGAGGTGAGCCAGACAGCTGAATCCCAACGAATCCGGCCCGCGAACACCCCAGCACTCCATCTAGAGGCTAAACGGTCCAGCGCTAGCCATTGACTTGATCCTCCGGGCCCTATAGCTGCGCCTAAGACCTGGCCTTTCTGTGTATACCCGTGACTTACACCACGGCTAGCATAGCTGCTGAAAGGGGTGCGGTGTCTAAAAGTGCTGCTTGGCTCCAGATTCGTGATTTCCGCTTGGATCCTCAAGCGTGCTCTGCGCTCGTAAGCTTGTACCCACTGAAAGCCTGCTGTGTACCCTGAAGAATGCTGAGGAAATTCAAGAAAATCCCTAAATGAAGCTGGTTCCTCAAACCTTGCCCACTCCCCGAAGATTTCTAATCCGTGAGGCGCAAAGACCCACCGGCCGAAGAGAACTGAGATCTGATCACGCATACGAGTACGGTGATCAAGATAGCTTTCACTTCTGTTTGGGGTTCCGATGCTTCGGATAGCATCAAGTGTGGCTTCGATTCCTCCGAGGAGCCCCCCACTGGATTTTCTAGCAAAGACTGAGCGGGCAGCACCGAGTGTTAGCCCCAAATCAAACCATGGTTGATAAGTTAGTACGATTCCGTTCAGTGTTCGGATATCATTTAGCGGATCACTGTCAAAAAAGTCAGATTCATGTAGGTGTCCTAAGATCCAAAGTCCTTCGAACTTGCCTAGCTTCGTTTGGATAGGTCTCGCGGTCCGAAGAAAAGCGCGCGGAACTCCAGCGGCTTGATTACTCATCAAGATACCATTTTTGATTCCTGGTCCCCACCAGGTATTCTCTGTTGAGAAGCCAAAAGCCAGAGCTCCTGCGTTGATTGTGATGCTAGTTTGTCCCCAGTCAATGTCCGATAGTGGTTTGTTCCCAAACCGCAGGGGATAGTCCATCGATTGCGGGTCAGGGTGAAATGGGTTTGCGTGGATGGTCCGTTCTGGAACTAGCTCGGGAGGGTAGGGGATGAACTGAAATGGCAAATTTTCCTGATAGATGATATCAGGTGCAAGTATTAGAGTGATCGGTCCGAGTTTAGCCTTGGCTCCTATCGTTATGAGGTGGTTCCATCCCCGGCCGGCCCAGAGAGCTCCATCGTTGAAGGAGAATGGAAGATTGGAGTTATTTGTTCCACGAATTTCAGGAGCAAGCAGGGTTAATGATCGCGAGGGTTTATTTTTTTGAATTTGGCTAAAGAGACTGGAGGGGGTTCGTAGCAGGTAGCCATCCGTGCTCATTTTTCCTAGTAACTGTGCAATCCTCAGGTGATCTTCAGCGCCACCAGCTAGAATTGGTAGTGTCTCAACTGGAATTTTCTGGGCGGACACCATAATCGGTAGCACTGGGCTTAGGCCAAGCTGTGCAGTGATACCGAGTATAGCTAAACTTTGAATCAGTTTAAGCGCCATTAACTTACCACTCATCGGTTCTGAATTGAGCTTCCCAAGAATAGAAGCTATCGGTACGATAGAAACATGTTTGGTTACGTGAAATCTAACCTATTCTCCGCTCTCAAGCCCATCCAAGCTGGTTTTATTTGGATGTTTCGACATAGGTGTATTGTCGTTTGTTGTTCTGCGATTCCCAGATCGGTCCTGTCACTGCTTATGGTTTCTATCATTTGTGGGTCTATGGTCAGAGTATCTGGTCAGGAACCGACATGGCGTGCTCGTGAAGGACTTCCGGTAGGGAGTGAGGCTGAAAGATATCTGAGGGTTTTGCAATTGACGGGCGCCGCTCCTCTATACCCTTGGACCCTGAGAAGTTTTGCTCCTGGTGAGTTAGCCCTTGCTGTTCCAGTCAGCACGGAGCATCTCTGGCAATCTCAGATAGACTTCTCTTTGGAGTCACCGATAGGCTGGGAGTTAGAATGGATTCAGCCCAAAGCCGTATTCATTTCAAACTCTGCCTATCCTTTCGGAGAAAACGATGGAGCTATTTGGGCAGGCAAAGGTTTAACCGCAGTATTCGGGGGTGGAGGGGTCCTTCGCTATGGTCCTATCCATCTGCGCTTAGCTCCAGAGGTTTCTTGGAGTGAGAACGAGTATTTTGATCTAGCAGATAATGGCTATTCTCAATCCGCAGCGTATTGGGATGATCTGCATCCTGGAACCATAGATAGACCCCAACGATTTGGTGAAGAACCCTATGTACGAACAGACTTGGGTTCGTCAGCACTACACATAGCATTGCCTGGGGTATCGGTGGGCCTATCCGGATCAGGACAGCAGTGGGGGCCAGCGCTTAGCTATCCATTGCTTCTAGGACAGAATGCAGGTGGTTTTCTCCACGCTTTTGGTCAGACAAGCTCTCCAGTTGACTTATGGGCTGCACACTTTAATGCTCGCTATATTGTTGGTTGGCCAACCCAGTCTGACTTCTCCCCCGCACAGGCAGCTGGAGGTAGCCGGTTTGTAACGGGTGCGGTTATCTCCTTGACTCCAAGGGGTCTTCATGGACTTGAGCTGGGTGGGGCACGCTTTATACACTCCATCCCTTCGGAGACTGGATTTAGAATCAGAGATGCGTTCCGCTTATTCACTGGGGTAACTGAAACCTCTACTGGTTCTCAGAATCGATTGGCCGAGAACCAGCTTGCATCTTTATTCTTCCGGTGGGCTTTCCCCAAGGCTGGCGTAGAATTGTACGGGGAGATCGTCAAAGAAGATTACGCGCGTGATTTACGTCATGTGATTGAGGAACCTGAAGACGTGATGGGGAGAGTCTTCGGTTTTCAGAAAGCTTGGGTGCAACCTGATAAGAGAGTAGTCGTATTCCGTGCTGAGACTGTTAGCACCTTGGTGCACCATTCAGAGCGCTTTGACAGGTTTCGTCTTGGAAACTCACCGCTTCGATTGTTTTATAATGGTGGAGTTCATCAAGGCCACACACACGGCGGCCAACTCCTTAGCTCACCTACAGCGTATGGCGGATCAGGGTGGACTATAGGAGTGGATTCGTATCATGCTCAGGGTCGCTGGACGTTAGATGTGTTCCGAGCATTACAAACGGAATTTTCCACAATCCACTCTGGAACAGAGGGTCCGGGGATGTCTGATGTAATCTACTCGCTCAAACTGGAAGCTGTTCAGTTCCGTGATGGGTTTGAGTGGAGAACTTCTTTAGTACCATCTCTGAATCTTAACCGAAATCTAATTCAGGAGAATGATGTTTTTAATCTGAGTATAGAGTTGTCGATCCGAGGACTTCCTTGGTAGCCTCTTCTATCCGCCACCGCCAGTTAGGATCGCCACTACTATACTAGATACTGATAGTATTGCGGAAACTATGAATGTACTATTTCTATCAATCCACCCACGTCGCCCTACAAAGAGTTGGTCTCCCGATCTGATGCCCAGTTGAGCAAGTCCCTGCTCCACCGCGATGCCATCAAGGATCACCCCACCATCTCTGACAATCCTCATGTTTCTCATATCACCATTGGGCGTTACACCTCCGGCGAGAGATACAGCTCCTGCCAGATTATCATTAGTAGGGTCGATGTTGTAGCGTCCCGGAAGGTTCACTTCACCTAGAACATAGACACTCCGCAATGGGGTGAGTTCGATTGAAGGATTTCTAAGTTCCTTCCCGTATTCTTGCAGTAACCAGTCCCGGACCTCGTCCCATCCCCTCTCTTCCACCGATACTTCACCTAGGAGGGGTAGTACAAGGTTTCCGTTCTGATCGACTTGAAACTCACCACTGAGATCCTCTTCCCTCCAGACTAGTACTCGAAGAAAATCACCAGGCACCAAAGACAGACCCCCCATTCGCGGCAACTCTTGTGTTTCAAGAGAAACAGGTATGGAGGCAAAGAATAAAAAGATAGGGAAGTGTCGTATTACGCTCATTTCTTATCAGGGCAAGTTATCCATTAACTAAAAACTAACGTTGAGGGACCCCTGAAGGTCAATGATTTTAGCTTGTCCACGCTTGCGCCATGCTTTGTACTTCTTAGAGGTTTTCATAAATACTTAACGTGATATTGGGTATGGATTCTGATTTCGATTTCTTGATTGTGGGGGCAGGCTTTTCCGGATTGGTGCTGGCAGAGCGGCTATCCACACAACTTGGACGTTCTTCACTCGTTGTGGAGAAGCGTGATCATATTGGCGGAAATGCTTATGACTACATTGATCAAGTGGGTATCCGCGTACACAAATATGGCCCGCACTATTTCCGCACCAATTCTGACCGAGTGGTCAAATACCTCAGCCGATTTACTCAGTGGAATCCCATCGAGTATGAGGTTAGGAGCTTTACTGAGGGTCAGTTTTGGCATTTTCCGGTTAATCTGAACACGTTTGAACAGTTTCTCGGAAGACCGAGTACTAGTGTTGAGTTTGAAGGATGGCTGAGAAAGCAGCAGGTAGATATCAAGAGTCCTCAGAACTCCGAAGAGTTGATCATCTCACAGGTTGGGTGGGAGTTGTATCGTAAGTTCTATGAGGGGTACACACTCAAGCACTGGAAGCGCCATCCAAGGGAGTTGGCTCCCTCAGTTTGCGGCCGGATCCCAATTCGCACCAATCGGGATAATCGTTATCTAAGTGAATCGTTCCAGGCCCTGCCAAGGGACGGTTACACCACCATGTTTGACCGCTTGCTCGAAGCCGCTGGTGAAAACGTGACGGTGCAGCTTAATACGCAATTCCAAAATATCCGAAAGAATGTCTCTTTCCGGCACTTGATTTATACCGGTCCCATAGACGCATACTTTGATCACTCATTAGGTGAGTTGCCCTATCGCTCACTACGTTTCGAGCTAGAGTCTTTCTCTCCAGAGCAATTGGCGCAAAGAGAGCTCGAACATGGAAGGCCCGGATTTTGGCAACCTTTCTTGCAGGTGAACTATCCCAATGATTATGAGTTTACCAGAATCGTTGAGATCAAGCATGCTACGGGACAGCTTTCTGAAAGCTCAACAATCGTGCGCGAATATCCTGAAGACTTTGGCCCTGGTAAAGAACCGTATTATCCCATTCCAACTCCTGACTCAGCGGAGCTTTACCGCCGGTACAAGAGGCTTACCGCAGATGAGGAAAATGTCAGCTTTATTGGTAGAATGGCGCGGTACCGTTACTTCAATATGGACCAGGTCGTAGCGATGGCACTAAAGGAATTTGATCGACTCGCTGAGCGATATGGACCAGCTTGAGTCAACCTTCGCCCATTCCATGAAGGATTGCCTGCGCGCGCTGCCAATCGCCAGTGATTATATATCGTCCAAATAGGATGACCCGGGTCAAGTAAAAACGGGCCAGGAATGGCAGGTATTCCCTCCGCGACCCATGCTTTCGCATGATTCGGCGACGGTTTCTATCCCGCTGGCGGATTTGGAATGGTGAGGGAGGGGCACCAAGGGGTGGGCACCGGTGGAGTATACGAGCCTTTGGTTGGTAGTACATTTGGTAGCCGGCATCAGTCATCCGCAAAGAAAGTTCGGCGTCTTCAACATAGGCGAAGAAGTCTTCGTCAAACCCTTTAAGCTCACGCAGTGCTTCGGCTGAAAATAGGCAGCAAGCACCAGTCATAAATGTTACTTCACGGACTGTCTCTTCTTCACCGGATTGATCTAGCTCTCCTTCACGCCAGTGAATGCCCAGTCCACGCATTGGAGAAAACTCTCCGCCTGCGTACCAGATTCTATCAGGCTGATCGTAGTACAAAATTTTTGGTACAACCCCTCCGACTCTCAGGCTTGCTTCTTCAGCTACATTTACCAATTGGCTCACGGATTTCGAATCTAAAATCGTATCGTTATTTAAAACGAGCACATAGTTGATATCCCTGTGCAGAGCTTTCTCGATACCTCGGTTGTTGCCACCTGCGTAACCAATATTCTCCCCGGTCTGAAGGAATGTGATTTGAGGAAAGGACGCATTGAGCTTCTCGAAGGAATCGTCCACAGAACCATTGTCGACTAGGAGAATGTCTAGGTTCTCATACTCACAGTTTAGTAGTGAATCAAGACAGTCGACCGTGTCGTCATAGTTACACCAATTCAAGACAACTGCGGTAACCGATGGAGGGGGCACGACGTTGACCTTTATAGTTACGGACTTAAGATCGATTAGTAGGAGCGATCTTAAGTCCTGATTTCTGGAGGAAAGGGGTTGGAAACGAAACAGGACTAAAGTTAAAAGTTAATGGAATTTCAGTATGAAAGCTTATCTCAGCAGATTACTTTGTGGGACAAAAGTGGCGATATTGGGACACAGTGTCATGATGTATTAGTTCTTAGCAAGATATCCATGTACCGCTAACACTTGAGATTGCTGAATACGAGAAGCTTGTTACCAATGCTATTTTTGCTGAGGCCTCATTAAAGTGGTCAAAGGCCTGAAAGTCGCGCTGGTGCACGAATGGCTGGTTTCCTGGGGTGGGTCTGAGAGTGTCCTCTCCTCAATGGCCCGCCTTTTCCCAGATGCTCCCATTCTGACAGCTGTATACAAGCCCGACGAAAGAATCGAGAGTACTTTCGCAGGGCGGGAGATCCGCCCAAGTGCTCTGCAGATGTTGCCGGGCATCCGTAACCACTATCGAAATACTCTTCCCCTAATGCCTTGGGCATTTGGTCGGATGGACCTCTCCGGATTTGATCTAGTAATTTCCAGTAGCCACGCTTTTGCGAAATCAATCCAGGTAGATCGGGGTGCGGTCCACATTTGTTATTGTCATACCCCCCCTAGGTATCTCTGGGATCTATATGAGGCATACAACTCAGGTCTTCTAGGTAGCGCACGTAAGCCATTGATGAGGTATTTGAAACGCATAGATGGTAGGGCAGCTACAAGGGTCCATAGCTTTATTGCCAATTCTTACTATGTGGCTGACCGCATTTCACGTTCCTACGGTCGCCAGTCGTCGGTGATCTATCCTCCGGTGGACGTGGATCAGTTCAGCCTCGACCATGGTGATAGGACCCATTACCTAGCGGGTGGCAGAATGGTTTCATACAAGAAACTAGATAGGGCGATTGAGGCTGCTAACAGACAAGGTTTTCCGTTAGTGGTCTTTGGAGATGGTCCTGAAAAGGACCGGCTATCGAGAATGAGTGGTCCATCTGTCAAATTGGTTGGATCGGTCTCGCAACCTCAGCTTGCTGAATTGATTCGCCACAGTCATGCATTTCTTTTCCCTGGGGTAGAAGATTTTGGCATTCTCCCTGTTGAAGTGCAGGCCGGTGGGCTTCCGGTTATTGCCCTTGCAAGGGGCGGGGCACTTGAGACAGTAAGAGCTAATGAGACTGGTCTCCTATATCAGGATGATTCAGTCGAAGGCCTGGTTGATGCGGTTACCCGGTTTGAGAACGAGACTTTTGATCCCGAAAACTGCCGAAAAAACGCCCTACGGTTTAGCCGAGAACGTTTTGAACAGGAGATAGCAGAAGCTGTGGCTGGCGTGTCTCCAGGAAGATGATCTCAGCTTGCTTCAGGTTTTTCTCACAGAGAGGACTCTAGATCTCGCAAGTATGAAGGACCTTGTTCAAAGAGCCCAGTAATAACTGATACAGTTTCTAGGTTGGTTGGTAAGGAGGGCACATGCCACCTTACTTCTAAGCCTTGTGCTATAAAAGCGGGTTCATCGAGATAATTTCTTGCTCCGCTTCCAGATAAATAGACGCCGCACTGGCTTGCTTGTGTCCATGACACCAAATCTAGCGATGCGCCATCTCCAGTCTTATGTACTTCAACAATCTTTGTTCTTATCTCAAAGATATCCACCAGAACTGACAACAACTCAAAATTCAGGTCGAATAACCTGTCACCAGCATTAAATGCTGAGAAAACCGCACCTAGTTTTGCATGATAGTCTTTCCAGTACTTGGTGTTTCTATAGGTATTTTCGAGTTTGCCAAGCATTTTAACTGGCGAATAATTGTTTGCGATTGTGACGGTGTTTATGGGGGACTTGAATGGTGCATTAACAGGTACAGTCAGCCAACTGGCATTAGAATCATTCCCCACTTTTACTCTATGGTGGTAATCATCATTTACAAATTGCACGTCTACCATAAGACCAAACACATCTACCCTAAGTAATTTTTGGAAGAATCCGGTATATGGCATCAATCCTGGTTGGTGAGCAGCAAAGATCATGTGTTTCAGTCTTTCTCGTAGGTTTTAATAGTTTCCATAAATCGGTTAGTCTACAGGGCTAGGGGTTGAGTTTAAGCTAGGCCTTGCCTTTTAGAGCGCGTTCTCTTGAGACCTCTTCAAAAAGCTTAGTCCATTCCGGTAATACTGCTTCAGATGTGAACTCACGTGCAGCGAGCTGTAGTGCTTTAGTCCTCATCTTCTCTATACTTTCTCTATCTTCGTAGGCTTGTCGAATCGATGATGCGATTGCCAAGACGTCTCCCTGTGGGCTTACGTAACCAACTCCCTCAGTTCTTACCATCCGAGCAAGAGCACTCTTTTCTTCGACTATGGCCAGTATTGGTGAACCTGCGGCAAGGTAAGACATAGTCTTGCTTGGGTAGGCTATTCGGTAGATTTCCGGACGTAGTGTTACTAGGCTGAGGTCAGCAGTCGTAATCATCTGAGTTGCGTTTTCTATGGGCTGGTATCCGTGAAATAAGATCCGGCTTCCCAAATTCTTCCCGGCTTGTAACTCAAGACTTTTCCGTGCCGCTCCATCACCTAGAATGTCTAATCGTAACTTCGGTAAGTCATCTAATTCCGAAAAGGCTGCGATTATCATATCAAGCCCCTGTGACCCTCCGACATTCCCCGCAAAAAGCAATCGGAAACTACCTTCCGGTTTGCGCATAGAATCAGGGAGATCCCCCTGTACTCCGAAAGATTCAAGTTGAAAATTGTTGATTATACGTACGTTAGATATCGACGAGCCTCGCTTCTCAAGTGTGTTTTGCATGTCGTCAGATAGTGCTACAACCCTTATCGCGGCTGAACAGTTTTTTCGGTCTATATTTCTAAGGCAGTGTGTCAGGAACCCTTCACGGATCCGGTTATTGATTATCGCAGCTTCCGGGTAGATATCCATCATATGGTATAGGAAAGAAGCACCAGTCAGGAGAGCTCCTAGACGAACTGTAGCGGCTAGTAGAACTGGTGGCATCGTGGATACCAGAATGACATCGTATGAGTTGATGCGACGCCTGAACACGATGTGTCTTATTGCGGCGAACATGAAGATCAACATGTTCAGGGTCCGCATCATCAAGCCAGCACTGAACCCAATTGGGAAAAGTCGGCAGCGCACGACTAGGAGTCCGTCAAGTTTCTCACGCCAAGGCATGCGCTTTTGTGCGGTCCACCTGTTCATTGCTGGTTGAGCTGTCAAAACTGTAATTTCATGGCCCTCACCAACAAGGTGGCGACCAATGGAGCGCAGCATAGAAGCTTGAGGGGGTGAGTCCGGCCAAAACCATTGGTTGACTATTAGTATTTTCAACTGTGGTCTCATTGAAGGATCTCGAAAATGTTACGGCAATTACATATTCCAAGAAGGATTACGAATTTAACCAGCCTACTGTCTGACCAGTTAAATCATATTCAAACTGTAAAAAGAACCAGTGCATTGTTTGGTTTCTTGAAGATAAAGTGATTCTTATCTGAAGCTGTAATCATATTGATCAAGTCAGTTATGATATTAGTCTCCATCACATCACCTATTTTGTAATAGACTAGTGCTAACTTTCTACCTGGGAATACATCCAGAGAGATCTATTGATGAATAATCCGGCAATCCAGGATTCCTACGACCGAAAGACCTGTCGTTTATGCGCAAGTAAAAAGCTTGACTTGGTCGTGAAGCTAACTTCAACCCCACCAGGCAATCATTTTCGTACAAAAGAGCAACTCGATGAGGTCCAGAAGTGTTATCCGCTTGAATTACGGTTATGTCTAGATTGTAGGCACATCCAACTAGGTGATGTGGTAAACCCTGAGATCCTATACCAGGAAGACTACTCCTACGTTTCTGGTACCTCACCTGTTTTCGTCGAGCACTTGCGAGAATATGCTGAGTCCGTAACAGAGAGATTCGCGATCTTACCTGGCGACCTCGTGATCGATATTGGATCTAATGACGGTACTGCGTTGAGGTTTTTCCAGGAAAAGGGGTGTAGAGTAGTCGGCGTAGATCCTGCAGAAAATATTGCACAGCTAGCTACGGAGAATGGAATTGAAACAATACCAAGATTCTTTGGGCTAGGGATAGCGGAAGAAATTAGAGAGCGGTTTGGAGCAGCGAAGCTCGTGACATCTCATAATGCTTGTGCTCATATTGATGACCTTGATGAGGTTATAAGTGGTGTCCATCATCTGCTAGCAGATGATGGACATTTTGTATTTGAGGTTGGGTATTTCGTAGACGTGTTCCAGAACGTTTGGTTCGATACCGTATATCATGAACATCTCGATTATCATACCGTCAAACCGCTTATTCCATTCTTTACCAAGTTCGATATGAGAGTTCTCGGAGTTGAGAGGGTCAAACCGCAGGGTGGTTCGATCCGAGTCATTACTGGAAAGACTTCTGAGTTGATGGAGCAGGATGAGTCTGTAGCAGACCTTGTTAGAATTGAAGAAGAACTGGGTGTTGGGGACAAGGAAAACCTCAGGAGCTTTGAAGCTCACATTAATGGGGTGCGCGACGATCTTGTTGCGATTGTTCGAAAACTTCGCTCTGAAGGTCATTCAATTATCGGTTACGGTGCACCTACTAAGGCAACGACATTACTGACTCATTTTCAACTGGGAGATATTCTGGATTTTATTGTGGATGACAATCCTCTTAAGCAGAATCTCTTCTCCCCAGGGCACGATATACCTGTCCGCAGTGCTGACGAAATTTATACTTCTAGGCCAGATTATGTGCTCATCCTCGCATGGAATTTTGGCGAAGCTATAATGGAGAAACATGATCTTTACAGGCAGCAAGGGGGTCAGTTTATCCTACCGATGCCTTCTCCCCATATTGTTAGTTAAGATGACCTCAGAAGGGAGTTCTTTTGTCAGACTCTAGCGTATTGGTGGTTGCACCCCACCCGGATGATGAGATCCTTGGTGCAGGCGGGACAATTGCGAAATATGCTGCTCGTGGTAGGGAAGTCACTGTCTTGACTGTTTCTGGTCACCTTCCTCCTATTTATCCTCCCGAAGCCTATACCCGTACTGTCCAGGAAATGGAAAAGGCTCATAAGTTGGTTGGAGTGAGTGAAGCCATCTCCCTTGAAATTCCTGCTACGTTTGTTCACCGGGAAGCAATTCATGAGTTGAATGCCAGTATTTATGCGGTTATTGAGGAAAAGAGGCCTTCAGTAGTCTTATGTCCTTACCCTGATCGACATATTGACCATCAGGCAGTGTTTGAAGCAGTCATGGTTGCGAGCCGTCCAGTAAGAGCAGGAAGGAACATTGAACTTTTAGCCGCTTACGAAACTCCGTCTGAGACCCAGTGGAATGCTCCTCATATTGAACCGAATTTCACTCCAAATTGGGTAGTTGACGTGTCTGATCACATAGAAACTAAGATCGAAGCATTCCGATGTTTTGAGAGCCAAATATCTGAGCCCTATGGATCGCGCTCCGCGGAGGCAGTTCGAGCTATGGCAATCTTCCGAGGTTCACAGTCAGGGTTTCCCTACGGAGAAGGATTCCATGTCATTCGCATGGTGACCTGACTATTCCACCTCGCAAAGATATTTGTTCAAACGATAATTCTGTTCATCAGAGTGGCTTGGTTTTGAACTCGTTCCCAGAACTGTTTTCGCGTATTTTCTTCCCAAACACTTCTAGTAAACACTTCTATCATGGAGACGAAGTAATCAGCGGGAGAAATGTTTTCTTCGATAGGAGTGCCGTAATGATCCCGGGTCCTTAAGGAGGAACGCTGCTCGTTATTTTTCGAGAATATCTTGTCAGCATAAACCGACTGATTTGTACCGCAGATTGTCACTTCATTTCGGTACGCTGAGCCCATACCCCATTCGAGAATGGCTACTGAACCAGCGTTGGACTTAAGTACCGCTCGTCCCCTCAGATCTACTTTCGAAGTGTGGTCGTGATCCAGCTCAGCAAACTCTACTGACAAATCCTTACCGAGCAATTCTGATGCGAGTGAGATTGGATAGCATCCTACATCGAAGTATGCCCCCCCTCCGAGCTCAGGGGAATTTCGGAATCCGGGTTGATCAAGCCTAGGCATTGTAAACCGACTTGTTAAGCTTATGGTTTTTCCGAAATCTGGGGACAACATGATTTCTCTAAGCCTCTTGAATTGAGGATGATATTGGTACATGAAAGTTTCACAGAGTGCTAAGTCGTTCTTTTTTGCTAGTGATATGAGCTGGTTAGATTGATCAAAAGAATTTGTAAGAGATTTTTCGCACCACAGATGACAGCCTGCTTTCAAGACTGATTCGCCCATTTCCCCATGTAGGCCGATTGGGGTAGAGAGGTATACGACATCAATACCAGGATGTCTCAGCATCTCAGAAGGGTCATTCCAATATAGACAACTGAAAGCTTCGGCTGTCTTGCTTCCCACCCTGTGGTCGCGACTAGTAACTCCAACCAGCTGCACTGTTTCAGAACACTCCAGTGCAGGCAATACTCGGTGAATAGCGTGCTTTCCTAACCCCCAAACACCAATCCCTAGCGCTGATCTTACCGTCATACCCAAGATGGCTTTCTGGTATGTAACTTCATGGACGGAAGAGCGGTCCACGAAGAAGTGTAAGTATAACAATTGGTGCTAGGGCTATTATTGCAATGATCACTGTATTCTGCTGAATACGAAGCGACAATAAAGCCAATGGAGTCATCCAGAATGCAGTAATGCCCAGCACGGCAAGAGTAACTTGTCTATGGTCTTTCCACATTAAGGCGAGTTGCTGATAAGCGTGACTTTTATGTTCTTCGTAAAACCAGCCCGGAACGGTTGCAATCTTGATGACCATAGTGGTTGTAGTATCAGCAACGAAATAGCCCATCAGGATAATCCAGGTCCAGAAGTTCAGCATCCCCTCTGACACTGAATAGAGAGCGACGACTGCCAATGTATACCCGATGAAGGCAGCCCCAGAATCTCCCATGAATACCTTTGCGGGAGACCAATTATAGATCAAGAATCCAGTTAAACTTGCTATCAACAGAATAAGTATGACTGAGACTGAACTATGGCCTGTCCACAATAGAACTGATGCTCCAACTAGAGAGAACAGGCTTGTGTTAGATGCCAACATGCCATCAACACCATCCATGAAATTGAATAAATTGATAAACCAAACAATTCCGAGAGAACCTAGGATGTGTAGAATCCAAGATTGTTTCAGCGTCCACGATCCTATGCCAATTTCGGGCATGCCACCCAACCAATACAATGCCCAAAATGAGACTAAGAACTGAATGGCAAATCGAACTAGTGGCTCAACTTCTCTTAAGTCGTCTATAAACCCAACAATGACCAGGATTCCGCCTCCACCGAGAAGCGCCACAGCTAATTCTGATGGTGCAATGTCGATTACTAGGAGTAATAGGAGTCCTCCCAAGAACGTTGCACCGATTATAATTCCACCCCCTTTGGGGATGTCTACACTGTGAAGGCTCCGGTCTTTGGGGATAGCCAGGATATTCTTTTTTATTGCAAATGATATATAGGCTTTCGTTCCAATAGTACTAACTGCAGAAGCTATGAGTAAATATAGTATGGTCAGGTAGGACATTTGTATTTAGCAGTAAAAGTTATTGTTCCACCTATAGTAATATAGTCTTACTGTGACACATTTCTTACTCATTATGTTAATGGTCTTTTCAATTTATCTATAACAAGTCTGATAGTGAGTAGCCACCTAAAGTTATGACTAGTTTCTTCGAATGGGTCTTACAGCCTGATCGCCTAGTACTTTTCGGTTTAGCTATAGCAACTGCGCTCCTAGTCAGTGGCTGGTTCGTGGTGGGCCGGAGGATCGTGTGCGGCCTATTTATTGCTATCCTTTTCTTGTCAATTATTCCAGTAGGTGAATGGGTTATATTCCCCTTGGAGGAGAGGTTCCAAAGACCTGGAGATTTACCTGGGGATATCTCAGGGATCCTTGTCCTCGCTGGGGGAGAAGACACGGGGATAACAGATGCCCGCGGTGTTGCGTCCCTAAATGGAGCAGGTGACCGGCTCGTTGAGACTGCTATTCTGTCCCAGGCATACCCGGATTTACCGATTTTATTCAGCGGTGGTGGAATAGGAGCTTCAGAGTCAGCTAATCATGCATTCACAGCCCGACTCATTTTCAGTGGTCTTGGTTTGGATAATACGAAGATCATTTATGAGGATGAGTCTAGAACTACTGCGGAGAGCGCAGAATTAGCGAAGAGATTTGTCGCGGAGGGTAGCAGTTGGCTGCTCGTAACTTCTGCGAGCCATATGCCAAGAGCGATTGGCGCGTTTCGTGCCCAAGGATGGGATGTGATAGCATTCCCTGTGGACTATCATACAGGAGACGAGTCGATTTGGGGGCGCTTCAATTTCCTGCACTCAGCTGGGATGCTGTCTATAGCTATCCATGAATGGGGCGGGTTGGTTTGGTATCGTCTTTCAGGTCTCAGTCAGAGTTGGTTTCCAGCCCCCTGACATGATTCCCTAAGAGCCCTTTTTGCTTATTGGCCGAGGTAATCTGAAGGATCAATAAGTTCAACTCGCTCCACGTCTGCCTCGTAACTTTCTTGATCTCTAGGGTTACGACTAACCACGATCATTTCACAATCCTCTAGAAAAACCGTTGCATGGTCTTCCATAGGTGGCGTGAATACCATTTCCCCTGTCCCAATTCTAACTTTTTGGGGTTCTTCATCACTGTGGGTGGGACGGTAGTAATATTCAAATGACCCAGATAGCACATACATAAAGTGCCAGTCTGTTTTGTGATAATGGTTTGATCTTAGCGTGCCCTTACGAGAGCTAATGAGCGACGCATTCTTCATAGGCAGGTCAACCAACGGTTGGATGGAGCCACGCCCATCAACATGCGCTTGAGGCAGGGTGATCCGCTTCTCACCTGGCCAAAGAGAGGGATCATCTAACTTAAAGTTCTTCCAGTCTTTCTTAATTGTGTCATCCAAGAGGTGCTCTCTCGCTCTGAAATGGATCAAAACTGCGAGTGTTCATGTTAACCTAAAGACCATGAGTTACGGAACATTCATGTTCAAGACTCAATAGTGCCGAGGAATCCCTTTGGAGATGAAAAATAGTTCGCAATTGACGAGGTGTTATTTTTGTGCTGGGCGTAAGAAATATAAAAAACCATCCAACTCTCTCTCGAATTCCATACCTGCTGATTTGGCTATAACAATTGATGAAATATTATCGGACCTGACTTGAGCTCGGATGGGTGCTGTGATTTTGCGAGCGATCATGGCTACCATTTCTTTCCCTAATCCTCGTCCTCTAGCATTAGGTGCAACTGTCCATGAAAGTTGATAAATGCCATCAGATAAATCAGTACGAATGGTGCCAACCGGGACCTCTTGTTCCTCAGCGATCAGTAACTCGCGATCTCTAGAGTCCAGTACCCTACTCAACCAAGATGCATGCTCTGCCTTCTTCACTTTGTCAGTTCTAATACTGGATTTTCTTGTATCAGGATCGTTGCGCCACTCAAATAGCAACTCGGCATCATTGGCCGTAGCAGGTCTCAATCGCATCATTTCAGTAATGAGTTCGCTCTTTCCAAAGTATGCATGACAATTCTAACACGTAGAAAAGAAATCCGCTTTTGAGGTGCTAGTTGGAAGGGTAAAATTATCCCGCCTGATGGTATTCCAGGTAAAATAAGATAGACAGAGTCCTACATGGCATTCTATAATTGAGCTCTGATTATATTGATAATGTAATCCCCTGTCTCGGAAGCGGCGGCTTCGCCTCAACATTTCTATCCAAACCATCCCACACAATATTTGATGGCCAACCGTATTTTTGATGTACTGATAGCTACTGTCATGCTTGTTCTTGCTTTGCCATTTTTGGTAATCAGCATGCTTGCAGTATGGCTTACTTCAGAGGGCCCAGTATTGTTTGGTCACAGAAGGTGTGGGCGTCATGGAGTTCCATTCCGATGCCTAAAATTTCGAACAATGGTCGTTGATGCAGAGAATTGGTTGGTGCGATACCCTGATCTAGGTGCGAAGTACAAGGAGAGTGGCTTCAAATTGCAATCTGATTTGGACCCGAGGGTAACCAAAGTAGGCCGAATCTTGAGGCGGATACACCTCGACGAGTTGCCACAGCTTCTGAATGTTATCCGTGGCGATATGTCGTTAGTGGGCCCTCGTCCAATTGTTGAAGAAGAACTCAATTGGTATGAGGATGATAAAGATGAGTACCTAAGTGTCCGGCCTGGGATATTCGGTGCGTGGACTGCTCAGGGCAGGCAAAGAGTGGACTACCCAGCGCGTACTATCGTGGAACTTGGTTATATTCGGGATAACTTCTTCCTTAAGGACTTGCGAGTCCTATTGAAACATATCCCAGTGCTCTTACTAGGTCAGGCAGAGGACCAGCTTCCCCTTCGGACTGAAATGACACATAAGGAGGTTAGCGCCAGTGAATGAATGGAATGCTGACGACGGCGACCAGGTTCAACTTCTTCCACTAATTGCTGCCGTAATAAGGGCCCGATGGATTATAATCGGCTGGGCACTTGTGATCGGCGTAATCACTGCGTTCATTGTATCTGGTAGGCCGATTCTCTATCTCGGTCACACAACTTTTTTGCCTCATGGCTCTGAGTCTGGACCTTCACGTCTAGCCAGCCTTGCTGGTCAATTCGGTGTGTCCCTTCCTACTGAGGCCGGTGCTGAGCAGCCTCCAGCGTTTTATGTAACGCTTCTTACCTCAAGACGTTTACTAACAGAGCTTGTGACGGACTTGTACCCAATAGAAGAGATGGATGGAGAGAGAAGGACTTTCCTTGATTTATATGAATTTACTGAAGGCACTGAAGCACAAAATATTGAGAAAGGGGTGGATAGGCTCCAAAAGATCATCACTACCCGTCTCGACCCAGCAACACGCATTGTTACGGTTTCCCTCGCCACTCCATGGCCTAGCCTCTCACTTGGTCTAATCAATAATCTTCTTGATGGCATAAACGAATTCAATTGGATCACTGCTCAAAGGAAGGCTTCTCAGGAACGAGAATTTATTGATGAGCGGGTGGCTCTGATCAATCATCAGATAGAAGAGTCGGAGGCTGAGATGGCATCCTTCCTTCTGAATAATCGTCAGTTTGCTCGGTCTCCTGCTTTGGAATTTGAGCATGATCGTATTAACCGTGTAATTTCGATGCGGCAGCTGATACTAGAATCACTTATGCAAACTCAAGAGGAATTGAGAGTGCGTGAAGTTCGCGAGACACCGGGATTTACGATCGTTGAGCCACCAAGAGTGCCGACAGCACCTGAGCCGCGGGGTCGAGTGAGTAGTGTGCTTTTGGCACTTCTCGCGGGTGGTTTTATCGGCTTGGCACAGGTTCTCGTACCACAGATTCTTGATCAAAGCCGGGGACAGGGTGAGAATGCGGGCCTTGAAGAAGTCCTAGGGGCGCTCGGTGATATCAAGAATGAAATACTTAGATTTGTGCCAGGGCTTCCACGAAGGAGACAAGCTCTGTGATCACCGTTGAGTGCACGATAAAATCCTAGATGTAGAAGCTGCTATTATGCTGTCCTCACGGGGTTGTCTGCGTGTCATCGACTAAGTAAGTCTTAGACTCATTGCCTCCTTATAGATTGCCTTCTTCTCAACCGATCAAGCCTACACTCGTAAGGCTAGTATTCAGTTTATTTTCGCACATAAGCCACCGCCGTCATATACAATTCGGATTGTTGTTGTTGCTTACGCTTGTGAGTGCTACTGCGGAAGTCTTCAGCTTAGGTGCCGTCGTCCCATTCATTGGTATTCTGACTCAACCAGAACAGGTTCTAGAGTCATCATTTATTTCAGGGTTTGTGAACCGAATCGGGATTACAGATCCGCAAGATCTGATTATACCGCTAACTGTAACTTTCGGTGTAGCAGCGATCATCTCAGGGACCCTGAGGTTGATGTTGCTTGCTGCAACAATTGGATTGTCAAACGCAACTGGAGCAGATCTCAGTATCGATGTATACCGCCGGACTTTGCATCAGCCATACCGAGTCCATGTGTCTCGTAGTAGTGGTGAAATCATTGCAGGAATAACTCAGAAGGTGGCAGCGGCGAGCAGGGTCCTTATGTCGCTTGCTAATCTTGTTACTTCCGGAATTCTTTTCATTTCGATCCTGTCTACACTTTTGGTCATAGATCCTCGTATTGCAGGAGTTGCTATGGCCATCTTTGGAGCGGGTTATGCCGTCATTGCGCTCCTCACCAAGTATAGGCTAAAAAGGAACAGTATCCTTATCGCTGAGAAGCAAACGACAGTTGTAAATATCCTCCAAGAGGGGCTGGGAGCGATCAGGGATGTTTTGTTAGACGGCACCCAAAAGCTGTATACGCGAATTTACGGAAGTGCTGTTTGGAAGTTGCTGAGAGCGAGGGGCGAGAATGCTTTTATAAATGAGGCTCCGCGTTATCTGATGGAGAGTCTTGGTTTGGTTCTAGTGGCTTTTGGAGCCTGGTACCTAAGCTTCCAACCTGGAAGCATCGCGGCTGCTCTGCCGATTTTGGGTGCTATTGGCCTAGGAGCGCAGCGGCTTCTTCCTTTGATGCAGCAGTTCTATGCGAATTGGGCACTTGTGGCAGGTAGTCAGGGGGCATTGGTTGATGTCTTGACGTTGCTTGAGCAGCCTCTACCTGATGGGGCAGATGAGGAAGCCCCTGCACCAATGGATTTCAAGAAGTTATTAAGATTCTCAGATGTGAGATTCCGGTACACTGATTCGGGGCCGTGGGTTCTTGATGGTCTCACTCTGGATATACCTCGAGGATCACGGATTGGATTCGTGGGAAGTACTGGGAGTGGTAAGAGTACAGCCATGGATCTGTTGATGGCACTGCTCGATCCAACTGAGGGGGAGATACTTGTTGACCATTGCCCAATCAGCGGTGATGGTCGGCGGGCATGGCAACGGACAATCGCTCATGTGCCACAGACTATCTACCTGGCAGATGCCAGTATTACAGAGAATATAGCCTTTGGAGTTTCCCGGTCAGCGATCGACCATGATCGGGTTCGGGAAGCTGCTGAACAAGCACAGATTGCTGAATTCATTGAAGGTCGTCGAGGAGGATATGCATCGCTGGTTGGGGAGCGTGGTGTGCGTCTTAGCGGAGGACAGCGCCAGCGTATTGGCATTGCTCGAGCACTATATAAAAGAGCTTCTGTGCTTATTTTTGACGAAGCTACAAGTGCACTAGATAATGCTACGGAGGCGGCTGTCCTGAGTTCCATAGAGAATTTAGATCGTGAACTGACTATTCTTATCATCGCACATCGGTTAACCACACTGCAGGATTGTGACAACATCGTGCTACTGGATTCGGGCCGGATTGTAGCTCAGGGCACCTACGACGACATTGATAGGGAAGGTCTTACACCTGATCGTGTGTCAAAGACTTAATTTAGCTGGGGCATGAAGGAGCCCTACTTTTAGTATCCCCCGATTGGTGGGAGCTTTAGTCTTATACTCACGAATTGCTGGCAACTAATCTGGCGAGGTAAAAATGCTCATTTTGAAGGCCAGGCTAATCATTAACACTCCAAGGTAGACTCCATGTTCAACGGAAAGTCTGTTTTAATTACGGGAGGCACGGGTTCATTCGGCAAGCGATATGTTCGCACCCTGTTGGAGCGCTATAAACCTAAGAAAATCATTATCTACTCTCGGGATGAACTGAAGCAATTTGAGATGCAGCAGGAATTCAATGACTCCTGTATGCGGTACTTTATTGGTGATGTTCGTGATCGCGATCGTCTTATCCAAGCCATGTGCAGAGTGGATTACGTGATACATGCTGCAGCGCTCAAACAGGTTCCTGCTGCGGAATACAACCCTATGGAATGCATTAAGACGAATGTTCATGGGGCTGAGAACGTCATTCGGGCAGCGCTGGCAAATAATGTAGATAAGGTTATCGCTCTATCGACTGACAAAGCAGCCGCTCCACTCAACCTTTATGGAGCCACAAAGCTTGCTTCAGACAAGCTGTTTGTGGCAGCTAATAATTTAGTTGGAGGTGAACGGACACGTTTCTCGGCTGTCCGATATGGTAACGTCGTGGGATCTAGAGGATCCGTAGTGCCCTACTTCAAGCAACTGATTGAGAGAGGAGCAGAAAGTCTCCCGATAACTGATATCCGTATGACTCGGTTCTGGATCACGTTACAACAAGGAGTGGACTTTGTACTCAAAAATTTCTCCCGCATGCATGGGGGAGAAATTTTTGTGCCCTGTATTCCATCAGTTAGAGTGGTTGACCTTGCTGAAGCTTTAGCTCCAGGTCTTCCGCGTGAGATTATCGGCATTAGGCCTGGAGAAAAAATCCATGAGGTTATGTGCCCCAAAGATGATTCCCATCTCACTTTACAGTTTTCAGACCACTTCGTGCTGAAGCCTACGATACAATTCTCGAATATAGCAGACTACTCGGTCAACAAGCTTGGTGAAGAAGGGGTGATGGTTGAAGAGGGATTCGAATACAGTTCAGGAACCAACCCTCACTTCCTCACTCTTGAAGAGATAGTATCACTCAATGATCCTGTGGTTGCCTAATTGATCCCCTATGGCTGTCAGGATGTTAGAGACAGTGATATTGAAGCTGTCATAGAGGTCTTAAAGTCAGACTTTCTGACCCAAGGTCCGACGGTTCCAGAATTTGAAGAGCTTGTTGCCCGCAGAGTTGGCGCTGCACATGCGATTGCAGTAAATAGTGCAACTTCCGCTCTACACATAGCTTGCCTTGCTCTTGAGCTTGGCGAAAATGATGTGCTGTGGACTGTGCCTAACACTTTTGTCGCGTCCGCTAATTGCGCTCGTTACTGCGGAGCTTCGGTGGATTTCATTGATATTGATCCGCATACGGGGAACATGGATGTCGAGATTCTTAAGTCGAGGTTGATTGAAGCGGAAAGGGTTGGTCGTATGCCTAAGGTTGTTGTCCCAGTGCATTTTGCGGGACAGCCAACTGAGCAGGAGCTCATCTGGGAATTGGCACAACACTATGGGTTTAGAGTTTTGGAAGATGCCTCACACGCGATTGGTGCAGCACGCCGAGGTGAAGCTGTTGGCAACTGTCGTTGGTCTGACATCACTGTTTTCAGCTTCCACCCAGTAAAGATCATAACCACTGGGGAAGGAGGGATGGCACTCACAAATGATCCCGAACTAGCTGAACGGATGGGGACTCTGCGGTTACATGGAATTGTTCGTGAACCACGATTGTTGGTGAGTAGGCCTCCAGACCAGCCAACCCCATCCCAGTGGTATTACGAGCAGCAAATGCTAGGCTATAACTACCGCATGACAGATATACATGCAGCCTTGGGTAAGAGTCAGCTTACTCGGCTTGATCAATATGTTGACCGAAGAAATGCAATTGCTCTGCGGTATGATAAATTGCTCGAGGGATTTTCTTTGGGCCTACCGGTTATCTTGCCTGAGAACCGGTCTGCATTTCATCTCTATGTAGTGCGTTTACAGGGCGCATCTCCCGCGAGACACCAAAGGATTTTTGAAGCTTTGCGGGCCCGGGGAATTGGCGTCAATGTTCACTATCTTCCTGTGCATTTGCAGCCCTACTATCGTGCGTTTGGATTTCAAGAGGGACAGTTTCCCGTTGCTGAGAAGCATGCGGTGTCTGCAATGTCACTGCCCTTGTTTGCCTCACTTACTGATGGACAGCAGGATAAAGTAGTTAATGATCTCAGGGAGGTGCTGGGAAGCTAGTCCCTGACTTAGCTCTCTGCAGATGTTTCAGGATTTCATTAACCAATGAAAATGGGAACAACTCTGAACACGGTTGCGATTGTCCAGGCCCGGATGGGGTCTACACGTTTTCCTCGGAAGGTGATGAGGCCGATCACAGGTGTTCCTGTAATCGGGCTGTTGGTAGAACGGCTTAGCCGTGCCTGTCTAGTCGATCAGATTATTCTTGCAACAAGTACTGATTCTGCGAATGATCCCCTAGAAAAATATATTGAGCAACAAGGGTACCCTGTCTTCCGAGGGGACGAAGAGGATGTACTTGATCGCTACTTTCAAGTCGCTAAGGAAGTCGATGCTGATGTGATCGTAAGAATTACCGGTGACTGTCCTCTTCTTGACCCAAGTGTTGTAGATACCGTAATTCGGGCCCATGAGAGTGAGGGTGTGGATTATGCTTCCAATGTCTTCCCACCTACTTACCCTAATGGCCTTGATGTAGAAGTTTTCAGCTTCAAAGCTCTTGAGCAGGCCTGGAGAGAAGCTAGCGCTCCTCATGAGCGGGAGCATGTGACCCCTTATCTCAGGGAAAGCGGAAAATTTACACACTACAATGTCTCTAATTCAGAAGACTTGTCTTCCGAACGTTGGGTCATCGATGAGCCAGAAGATTTACAGGTCGCCGAGGCGGTTTTCGAGCATTTTCATCCTCACCGAGACTTTGGGTGGCTTGATGTGCTCAGATTTAGTAAGAGTTCACCTGAGAGGTTTGCAGCGAACAAGCACCATGTCCGTAATCAAGGATCGCACCTAAGTACTGCCCAAAAACTCCGTAAGCGTGCGAAGAGAATAGTCTTTCGAGTTGATGCATCTCATGCATTTGGTCACGGACACGTTATCCGTTGTCTCACTCTAGCTACTGCTCTAAGAGGCGAGGGAGCGGAAATCCTTTTCGTTTGCAGGGAACATCAAGGCCACCTCTGTAATCTGATTGCCGAATGTGGTTTTGATGTTGCACCTTTGCCAGCGCCTGACTCGGGTTTCAAGGGCAATGCTGACCTTAACTATGGATCTTGGCTGGGTGCCACATGGGAGGAAGACGCTGAGCAGACTCGGGTAGCTATGAGTGGCACTGCCTCGTGGGTTGTAATCGATCACTATGCGATTGATTGGCGGTGGGAGAGGGCTCTTCAAACTGCCGCGGATCAATTATTTGTTATCGATGACCTTGCAGATCGGAATCATGAATGTGATTTGCTATTAGACCAAAATATCGTGCATGGTATGGACCAGCGTTATCTGGCCAGGGTTCCAGTTTCAGCTGAATTATTACTTGGCCCGAAATACGCACTACTTCAACCACTCTATCAAGAACTCCATGATACAGCACTCTCAGTTAAACCTTTTGGTAATCGAGCATTACTGTTCTTGGGTGGTGGAGATCAGGGCGCGGCTCTAAGTGTAGTATTGAAAGCACTTTCGAATCTTCCTGATACTGAAAAAGTTCAGCACATCGATTTAGTGCTTCCACGTGGATATGATCTCAGTGACAGCTTGAGCAAGAATATTGATAGTGAGCCTGCAGTTCATTTGCACGAGTCATTGCCTACATTAGCACCCTTGATTGCTAAGGCAGATTGGGCAGTCGGTGGGGGTGGAACAACGAACTGGGAACTTCTTTGCCTGGGTCTTCCCACATTAGTCTGGAGTCGTGCTGAAAACCAACGAGCCATTGCCCAGGAATTACATGAGCGGAAGCTCGTTAGGTGGATGGGACATGGCTCAGATGTTAATCATGATATTATTTATCGCGAGGTTATGCGGCTTCAAGAAGACGGTTTTGCTGGGAAACTTGAGAGTTGGTCCCAACGTTGTTTGGCTACAGTAGACGGACGTGGAGTTGATCGGGTGTGCGCTACCATGGCCGTAGCCAGTTAGGGCTCTATTTTGCTTCTGGCTAAAGTGACTGTTATAGGGGAAAGTGCCTAATTCCTTAGAGGACTGGCTATGAAAATCCTGAATCATAAGATTAGTCTGGATGCACAACCTCTAGTGATTGCAGAGATGTCAGGGAATCACAATCAATCACTGGATAGAGGGCTTAAGATCGTGGAGGCAGCAGCCAAGGCTGGTGTCCAGGCACTCAAGTTACAGACGTACACTCCGGATACCATCACGCTTGATGTGAGTGACGGAGATTTTCTAATAGAGGATAGTGATAGCCTGTGGCATGGGCGCAATCTCTATGACCTGTACCAAGAGGCTCATACTCCTTGGGAGTGGCATGCTCCGATCATGAAAAGGGCTGAGGAACTAGGGTTGGCCTGTTTCAGTACCCCATTCGATGAGACGGCCGTTGATTTTCTAGAAGATCTAAATGTTCCAGCCTACAAGATCGCTTCATTTGAGAATGTCCATTTGCCTCTGATCCGAAGGGTAGCATCTACAGGAAAACCCCTACTTATGTCGATTGGGATGGCAACCTTAGCTGAGATAGATAGTGCTGTACGAGCAGCTCGGGAGGCAGGTTGTAGTGATCTTGTTCTACTTAAGTGCACCAGTGCGTATCCGGCAACGCCGGAGCATAGCAATGTCCTGACTATTCCTCATCTCCGCACCCTTTTTGGATGTGAGGTGGGT
>Ga0310344_10000770_pt1 | contig 24912 bp, 19 predicted proteins | sample HC15DNA20200_MG_FD_203801 | JGI IMG/M metagenome (GOLD analysis project Ga0310344, IMG submission 203801) | Marine microbial communities from station ALOHA, North Pacific Subtropical Gyre - HC15-DNA-20-200_MG | ecosystem: Environmental > Aquatic > Marine > Oceanic | place: Pacific Ocean: North...
TTAGGAAATAATTCAATCTGTTCCTTGGAAAATTTAGAGAGTATTAAATAATCCGAATTAACTATCGCTATCCGACCAAGATAATATAAGATACCAGGTGTGCGAGCACCTTCTTTATAAAGAGTCGAAAAAAGAGAATCCGCAGATTCAAATTCGTTATTTTCAAAAAACAGTATAGCAAGCCTTTCTTGGACAGCTGGATCATTACTTGTAAGAGATGCCAAATTATTTAAACCATTAACTGCTTGATTAAATTTCTGAAGCATTACCGAAAGTTCACTATAAGCTTTCCAATATTGTATATTTTTGGGCTTTTTTTCTGTTAAAATTGAATAAGCATTAAATGAAAATTCTAATTCCCCACGTTGCCTCGCTATTTCAGCTGCTCTATTCAATGCCTGAATTTCAGCATTATTTTTCTCATAAAGAGACCAAAGTTTATCTTGAGCGATTTTAAGATCTCCTTGTCTTGCTAAAATTTCACTTACAATATAAATATATTGGCGTTCGTTTGGATTATTTTCTTCAAGGACAAGATATTGCTCTAATCCTTTATTAATATTGTTCTGCATAAGGTACTGTTGCGCTAAAAGCTCTCTTGCTTCTACATTCTTGGTGTCAAGGCGCAAAGCTTCAAGAAGGCTCTCCTCTGCACGCTCAAATTTTCTTAATCTAACATAGACTTCAGCAAGAGAGGTGTGGATGCTTGGAGAACCTGGGTCAAATCTCAATGCATCTTGAAACTCAATCACAGCCATTGGATAATTACCTTGTGACAAAAACATTTCTCCATCCATAAAATGTTGAAGAGCTTTAGTATTTACCTCTTCTATCTCTTCAGGAACATTAATGACATTAGATTCTTGAGATATAATTTCAGGTTGACTAGAACATCCAAAATAAGAAAATGCTATCCCAAAAAATATCGAGGTGGAAGCAACTGGTTTAATCCATGAACGATTCATTTCGCGTAATAAACTTATCATATTTATGCAATAAGAGATCATAAAATTAAGTGAATGAATCATTAGCGGCAATACCAACATCATTACCACCCTGTTTCTTAGCTTCATACATAGCACTATCAGCATTTCCTATTAAATCTCTTACACTCTTACCATCAAAGGGATATTCAGCCATTCCTGCACTAATTGTCATATGAACAGAGATACCATCATATTTGAAATCATGTTTGGCTACAGACATAACGATTCTGCGTGCAGTTTCAATAGAACCTTTTTTCCCAGCTTTTACAAGAACAATAGCAAACTCCTCTCCACCATACCGCGCTACAATATCAATATTCCTTACAGCATTTTTTAATATTTCAGAGGTTTCTCTTAAAACATAGTCTCCGTAAAGGTGACCATAAGTATCATTAATCCTCTTAAACTTATCAAGATCAAGAATCAGTAAAACAAGTTCCTCATTATAACGTCCCACTCTTTGTAATTCTTGTTCAAATAGTTCAATAAACGAGCCATGATTTAAAAGACCAGTCAAACTATCATGCATAGCCGTCTCCCTGACAACATTGTATTTTTTCCACCAGTCTAAAAGCAGTCCTAGTCTGCTGCAAAGAATCTGCAAGTTTCCACCTTCTTTTGCGTTATAACGACCAGAAATAAAACTTTCCAGAATAAGGCAACCCATAACTTCACCTTTTGATTTTATTGGAACACCTATATAGGAAAAAAATTTGTGTTTTTTTAAATCTTGATCATTGAACCGACCTGTAATTTCTGGTTCAAGTTCAGCCAGATCACAGATCAAAGGTTCTTTTTGGTCTAATATTTTCCAAAGGAGCGAAGCTTGACGCTGAAATTTGGTCCCCGTAATAAAATCTGCATTATAGCCAACAATTTTTTCAGCTAGGGCCTCATTCTTCTCTTCATCTGAAAACAATATGAGAGAGAGTTTATCAAAAGTAAAGTTTTTTCGACAAAATTCAATTATAGCGTCTACAAATTGTTCCTTAGACCTAACTATATCAAGATCAGCTTGGAATGATTCCAATTGTTGGAAAAAGCTAAAGTGTTCAGATGTCAAATCACCAATTGACATTTCTCTATTTATGGTTGATAAAGCCAAAGCAAATGATTCACCTAATGGTTTGTGATAATCCCTGAAATCAGAAAATTGATGAGAATGTACAACAAGTGCTCCTCCACTTGATCCAGCATGCCTAATTGGCAAAGTGAGGAGTGAAGATGAATCACTAATTTTTGATTCTTGGCTGAAAAAGAATTTTACAGCATTAGGATTTTCTCCTGGAGTAATGAATTTCCCATCTGAAATAGAAACTGAGACCGAATTATCATTAGGTGAAAATTCGGTTATAAATCCAATGTCTTCACCAGCTGTCTCAACTAATAAAAAGCAATCTGACTGATTCGAATACTCATAATAAGCAATTCCAAAGCCTGGCATAATGTCAGCCATTAAATCCATTAGAAACCTGACCCTGAGTGAAACATCATTCATTTTAGTATCTTCTCTTAACTCTTTTTCTGCCTCAAAGTAAGAATCATTTGACTTAAAATTATTGTTAGATTTGAATATTTCAAAAAAAAGGAGAATTGCAATCCCAATAAATGATGCTCTTAAAAGCGAGAAAATCATTCCATCTGGATTCGGATAAATAAATAGAAGAATTAAAATAGATAAAGCAAAAAAACCGCTAATTCTTGTTTTACTAATTAAGGCAATTATATCTCGAACTTGGCTCACTACCAAAAATTAAAGATCATAGGAATAAAAAGAAAGTAGGTGAAGGCTACTTTTTATTATCGTTTACTAGTTTAATTTTTCTTGGAAAATCTCGAGAATTACTTTTAGCGGAGTTTTCTTTGGTCAATTCAGGGATCTGTAATGAATCTTCTTCGGAATTCTCCACAGATAAGTTAGCCTGGTTCTGAGTCCTAAAATTATTAGGTGCTTGTAAGGACCCATTTAGATCCCTTTGAGTAGAAAGCTGAATCGGCTCTCGAGTCTGAACGTCAGGGAAAACTTCATAAGAGAGAAAAATAATTAATCCAACCAACAAAATTGATGCAAAAGCATATTTAGGCTGATACCCAAAAAAGTTTTTTCCGCTACCAATATGTTGTATCCTATTAATAGAATTTAATTTTTCATTTTTTAATCTTTGAAGCAAGCGATCATTAAATCCTTTAGATACCCTAACTCTTTTTGTCCTTTGTAAGTTTGCTATTGCTAGACGAACACTTGAAAATGTTGAATCACAAACTTTACAAGATGAAATATGATTTTCAAATCTATTTACATCTGAAAGAGTTAATTCTTTCTCAATATATGCTGATACCTTGTCTTGAAATTCGTAACAATTCATCAAATAATTCTCCTCCTATCTTTGTAGACACTCTTAAGTTTTTCCTGCAATTGGAGTCTTGCACGATTAATTCTAGACTTAATGGTTCCAAGTGGTACATCTAAAATTTTACTTATTTCTTCATAAGAAAGTTCCTCAATATCTCTAAGAATTAATGCTGTTCGAAAATGTATTTGCAAAGACTGAATGGCATCTTGGATTTGTGAGTCAGCAAATTCATCTAAAGTTTCCTCATCAGTAGTATCCTGAACTGGAACATCAAAATCTTTATTTTCCAAACCTAAGTCGCTAAGGGATGAAGTTTTTCTACGTTTTCTTTTTCTTAGTTCAGTCTTAGCAAGATTGGAAGCAATAGTAAAAATCCATGTAGAAAATTCATTAATTGGCCTATAATAATCCTTTTTTTCATAAAGTTTTACAAAAGTGTCTTGAACAATATCCTCAGATTCTTCTTTTGTCCCAACAAAACGAAAAACAAAATTAATTAACCTATTTCTATAACGATTAACTAATTCAACATAGGCAAGTTCATCTCCTTGTTGAAACCTTAAGATTAATTCTTTATCACTATATTTTATATTATCTGACATGAGACATTGTAATCTTATAAATTAATGGAATCAATAAAAGTTCCCCTGATAATTTTCCTGTCTTCAACTTAATATCTGATTTATAAAGTAATATTAATATTTTTTCAATTTCTTCCTTTGAAAAATTATTTAAATAGCTAGGAAGTTTTCGAGTTAAACTTTGGCTTATCCATCCAGTCATTGGTAATGATTCTTTTCCATTTTTTGGCAAAAAAGAGAAATACAATTCCTGGAAAAAAATTCCAACTTGTGATAAAAGCATAGATACCTCAAGACCTCTAGATAAAAGAGCTTGCCCTATATGGATGCTATTTTTAGTATCTTTTCGACCCAAAGCATCTGACAGTTGCCAAGGGAAATAACTTCTTTCCCAACCACAAAATTTAATTATATCCTCTGATTCAATCCTTGGGTTATCTAGAGAACCAATCTTAATTTTTTCAATCTCATTTGAAATATGTGAAATAGAATCTCCACATATTTCAACTAGTAACTCTCTACCCTCTTTACTTATTTCTAATCCACTACGTTTAATTAGAAAGTTAATCCACTGTGGTATTTTACTAGGAAAGGGTGGGGAAGTATTTAAAGGTTGAAAATATTTAGATATATTTTTATGTAAAGAAGATCTCTTGTCAACTTTATCTAAAATTACAACTAGACAATTATTTTTGTTTGGATTAGCAAAATATGATAATAAATCATCCTTTATTTTCCCGGAAACCCTCGTAGGATTATGAAGAACAAATAGTCTTTTTTCAAAGAATAAAGAGTCTGAAAAAAGACTGTTCATCATAGTTGCATAATCTCCAGATTCTCCAGAAAAAAAGTTTTTTTCTATTAATTGATCAGAGGATAATTCTTTTATTATTTCTTCAATAAAAAAAGTTTGAAGAAAATAATCGTCTCCATTTAAAAAATATACTGGTTCTATATGACCATTTCTAATAGAAGCAATATTTTCTCTAAGAGTCATAATACTTTGAGCACTGAATTAACTATACTTTTTCTTGACATGAAATAAACAGTAAAAAGAGAAAGGGAAAAGCCAGGCAAAAGTGAATATAGTCCAGTCCATTTAAAAAAATTCTCCCAAATAATTACTGTAAATAACCCTATAACCATACCATAAAGAACACCATTTCGACTAGTTTTTTCCCACCATAAAGACAATAAAAGAGGAGGGCCAAGAGCCGCACCTAAACCTCCCCAAGCAAATAAGACTTTATCAAAAATAGATGAAGGTAACCGGGCAAGTAAGATTGCTAATAAACCTACAAAAATAGTTGAAATTCTTGATAAAAAAACCAATCTTGACTGGCTCGCATTTTGATTAATACTCTGATGGTAAATATCTTCCGCAATAGACGATGTTGTTACTAAAAGCTGCGAATCAGCTGTAGACATCATTGCCGCTAAGGCTCCACATATAACCATTCCTGAAAGCCATGCTGGGAAAATAGACGTTGCTAAAGCAGGCATCATTTTTTCCGGGTCTGAAAAATAACCTGTTCCAAAGTAAGCAATAGCTACAATTCCCATTAAAACTGCCCCTAAATAAGTTAGTAAAGCATAAATGATTGCCACCCATTTTGCTTTGTTTACCTCTTCAATTGATCGAATGCTCATATATCTTGTCAAAACATGTGGTTGCCCAATATAACCAAGGCCAATACCAAGGCCACCAATTACTCCTGAGATCAGTATCCACCCATCTCTTTCCCCTCCGATAGAGAGCAATCTTTCATCAATAGATACTATCTTATGGATGAGAGGCTCTAAACCTCCAACTTGGTACAAAGCAACTAATGGTAGAGCAACAAGAGCTACAAACATAATAATTCCTTGTATAAAATCAGTCCATGCAACAGCAAAAAAACCACCCATAAGAGTATAAAAGACTATTATTGAGGCCCCAATCAAGACTCCTGTTAAATGATTAAAACCAAAGGTTTGTTCCAAAGATTTTCCAGCTGCATCAAATTGTGCCGCAATATAAAAAATAAAACAGAAAACTATTATCCCTGTAGTAACAAATCTTATTAGTGGGTCATGTCCTCTAAATTTCAATTCAAAAAAACGTCCTAATGTCAAAGCTCCTAATTTTTCACTTTCGATTCGTAGCCTTTTTGCAATTAGAATCCATGACATTATGACTCCCAGACACCCGCCAAAGGAGGCCCATATCGCTGGCTGAAGTTTTAGGCCCGATGGATCTCCTAGTCCTGTACTATAAGCAAGACCCGTTAATCCTAATAATAACCAACCACTTTGCCCTGAAGCTCTCTCTGAAAATGCAACTACCCATGGACCAAGATTACGTCCAGCCAAAATAAAATCAGGTAAGGTTTTGTTCTGACGGGCTGTTATAATCCCTACTATAAGAATTACTGTAAAGTAAATAATAAATCCAAAAGCCATAATCTGATGAGTTAAATTCTTGAAATCAAAGTAATAACTCCTACAAGAATACAATAAGCGCTAAAAAGGTAAAGTCTTCCTGATTCTAAGACCTTCATTAAAAACTTTAGTGCAATTAAACCGATAATAAATGCTGCTACTAGAGTAGCAATTAAGATGAAAAAAGACCCTTCAACACTAATGACATTCATTATGTCAGGCAAAGTTAAGATCAGAGATCCAATAATTGCGGGTATTGCAATTAGGAATGAAAAGCGTCCAGCTTCTTCTTGAGAAATTCCTATCCATAATGCGGTTGAGATTGTTACACCTGATCTAGATATACCAGGCAATAAAGCAAAAGCTTGAATAATTCCTATAATTAGTGCAGAAACTAAAGATATATTTTTTTTTCTGATAGAGGATGTAAATAGAGTGCTACCCAAAATGATCCCGGTTATAACCATGCAAACACCAACAATATTAACACTCCTAAATGCAGTTTCAATATTTGACTTAAAAATTAATCCTGTCAATGCTATTGGAACTGTAGCTGAAGCAATCAAAATAATTTCCTTAAAATCTCTTTTTGTTTTAGCCTTATTGATAATACTAATGATATCTGATCTAAAAATAAAAAGAATGCTAATGAGTGTTCCAAGATGGACGACCACTTCATATACAATCGTAGGAAGATCAACTTGAAAGAAGTTTGTTAATAAAATTAAATGTCCAGAACTACTTATTGGAAGGAATTCTGTTACACCCTGAAGTGCCCCAAAAAATATTGAATCAACTAAAGACATAAATTTCTAATATTACTTGGGTATAAGACCTTCGTGACCAATAAAACATACATTCCTCCCAGCCCTTTTCCCATCACGTCGAAAAGAGTGTAGGATCCCTTTAGAGCAACTTGTACACCTTTCGTCTATTCTAATATTATGATTTTTCAACCCAGCAATTTTTAGTTGTTCCAGATTTACATCTACTAGATCCAGATAATAATGATTGTTACTATTTCTAATTAAATGTTTATTATCAAATTTTTTAGCAACTTCTTCACCTACCTCATAACAACAACTTCGTATAGATGGCCCAATAAATATAATTATGTCAGTTGGAGAAACATGAAAATCTTTTTTTATTAAACTTATTGTATCTCTAGTAATTCCTAATTTTGATCCTCTCCAACCAGCATGAATTAATCCAATTATACTCTTGTTTTTATCAGAAAGATAAATTGGCAAACAATCCGCGACTTGTATAGCAAGAAGAATCCCATAATTATTAGTAATAAGACTATCATATTCTCCAATCCTCCCAGGTGATTCAACTATAGCTATTGAATTGGAATGTACCTGGGAAGAATAAGCTAAATTATTTTCTAAATTCATTTTTTTTGCAGAAGATAAAAGATAGTTGGAATTTCCATTGTTTTTTCTATCCCAGTAAATCAAATATGGCTCAGACTTAAAGGAAAGATCTCTTGACAAATCCTCAATTCTAAAACCGGACATTTTTTTGCTTTAGGGTACTTCTTTAAAAGATGTAAAAAGAGAATCATCAACAAATTCACCTTCTAGGATTAGACTGTTCTTAAAATATTTCATAACAAATAGAGACGAGTCTAAGCGTGGATGCCTTGAGGAAATAGAATAGTTCCTGCTAAGCCCTTTTGAAAGAGAGGAAGTATTTAGATTTCTTTTAATAGATGCTCGAGAAGCTGCTGTTAACAAATGTTCGCCTAAAAAAATAGTAATATCATAGCCATTAAGTGCCATTATTTTCTCTTCCTGACTTTCAAAGTTAGAAGCTAATTTGAATGCCTTGTCACTAGATTGGCTCTCTTGTGGATAAAGATAATCAGTTAGTATAACCATACCTTTAAGATTTGGTCCAATCATTTCCTGATTGATCTCATCAAAATTGTACCAATTAGAGTTACCAATAATTTGTGTTTCTAGACCATAGGCAGAAAATTGTGAAGCAACATAATTTATATCCCCTAAGTGAATAGGAAGATAAATAGCATCAATAGTAGAAAGAATGATTTTTGATGAATCTATTTCTTCTTCCTTCAGATTAGAATTTTCATCATCAAAAAAATCATTAGATGACAGTTCAAAAGTATTATCTGAAGTATCGATTATAATCTCACCTTTTATTTTTTGAGGCTTTTTTCTTTCTAATTCAAAGGCAGCATTTCGAATAGCAATTAATTGAGATGAAATATCTGTTGGAATACCAGAATACCATTCTACAATGACAATTTCGGCTCCTAATTCATCAGCTTGAGCCAAAAACCCATCAGTTAAACCTCTTCCAAAATGATCCATAGGAGATAAAACAGCAACAGTTGACAAATTTAAATTGTCAATGGCATATCTCGCTGCATATCTTCCCTGTAATGAAAGACTACTATTCATTTGATATACACTTTCACCCAGCTCAGCGATTCCATCGATATCTATAGAAGGTAAAAGGATTGGCGTTGATCCATCTTTACCCGAGGCTGCAACAGCAAGAGCAGAAGAATTCTCAGTTGGGCCGATAATTGCTAAAATATTCGTGTTACGGGATAAAATTTCTGATGCACGAATGCTTGTCAGAGGATCTTCTGTTTCAAGGATCTGAACATTAAGAGAATATTCAAATTGTCTTTGGATTTGAGATAAAGCTTGATATACACCCCGTATAAATGCATTACCTTGATCTTCATCTATTTGCCTTGAGGACAAGATTATACCAATAGTTTTAGATTCTTGATCACTTTCATAAGTTCTAGCTTTAAGATCTTTATAAAGATTTAGAAAGTTTTTAGGAAGGAGCATTCTATCTAATTTGAACAAAATAAGAGCAGCTTCATCCTTATCCCCTTTCTCAATTAATTTTTTTGCAATAGCTAAAGACAAAATGGATTGCGAGCTTTCATCTAATTCTGTAGCAACTAACGTATTAAGCTTCTCAAAATCAATGTAACCTATTGCAATTTCCATAATTTTATTATCATAATTTTCTGACAAAGGTCTTTTGTATAACCTTCTTGCATTTAGGTATGCTTCTAGAGCCGCACCATAATATCCTTCTTTTAAATAGGAGTCACCCAATGTTTCAAAAACAAAAGGAGTGTAATTACTTTCGGTATATTGTTCAAAAAACTCTCTGGCTGTAGACTTAACCTCATTTAATCTTCCTAAATGAACATAAGATTTCATACACATCAAAATACTCGCTGTTAATTGAGGTGACTGTTCAGGAGGGTGATTTTTTAACCTACGAAAAATATCAAGAGCACGATAATATCGGCCTGAGTTATAATGATCAACCCCCTGCTCAAAAAGCCTTCTAGACCTCGATGGACTAATCCCTTGAGCGGCTTGAATTGGAGATGATATTTCTAGTAAGATAAAACCCAGAAAAGCTAATACGAAAAGTCTGAAATTTATTGGTTTTAGCCAAAACATTGTTATTTATTGTAGATAGAATTCTGCTGAATCTTTTCAGTAAGAGTAATACTAATAATTGTTAAAACAAGTATAATTAATAATGATGAGAAAAAAAATATACCCGCTTCTATTCCATAAATATTATCCTCTACTCCACCTATTTCACTAATTGAACCTCCATAAGAATCTTTAGTTAGGATGGAAATAAAATAACCAGCAATGATAGAGGATATGAAAAGGATAGGAATAAGTTTCAAATTTTTCGCCCAAAGGAAATATAATGATAACATTGAAGTCAAAAAATTAGTCGCCAGTAACCAAGCGACATGAGTACGTGCATGAGAAGACCAATTTTCATTTAAGAGATGGGTTTCAGAAAAATCAACCATTATAGGAAGTATACCACATCCTACAGCTACTATAGTCAACAATATTTTATTAATTAAATCCAAGCTCAAATAACTCCAATGTACAAACGATATTATTCTAGATTAACAAAGTTGTCTTAACCCAATACATCTTTTTTATTTTATTTATCCATAATTCTTTAGATAATAATTTTCTCTTTCGTCTTTTTTCATGCCTGCAGTTTCATCCATAAAGTTTTTTCTATCTTTTCGGGTTCTAAAGACCCAAATGCAAACAGTATCTTGTGAATGATAGATTGCTTTTAATTCGTCATCGATTTCACAGATTTCTTGTGGAATTTCTGCTTTGATGCAAATCAATATTTTAACTTACTCCACTGTTACACTTTTAGCCAAGTTTCTAGGCTGATCAACATTACAACCTCGAAGTACAGCTAAGTGGTATGCTAGAAGTTGTAATGGAACAGAAGCAACTATGGAGAAAGTTCTTGGGTGAGAAGAAGGGACCTCAATGACATAATCAGAAATTCTTTCTAATTCTGAAGTTTTCTTATCTGTAACAGTAATTATTCGACCTCTTCTAGCCTTTACTTCCTGAATATTTGAGAGTACTTTTTCAAACGTTTTATCATGGGGCGCCAAAAATACAACAGGCATTTTTTCATCTATGAGTGCGATTGGACCATGTTTCATTTCAGCAGCAGGATATCCCTCAGCATGGATATATGATATTTCTTTAAGTTTAAGTGCACCCTCTAGAGCAACGGGAAAATTAAGCCCTCTACCAAGATACAAAAAATTGTCTGCCTCTATTGTTTCCTTTGCAACAGTAAGTATATTGTCAGTTTTGGAAAGAATCTTTTCTATCTGCTCCCCCATATTAGACATTGCCTTAGCAAGTCTAGAGCATTCACCTTGTGACATCCCCCTACTACGTCCAAGGTGTAAAGCCAACATAAATAGGACTGTAACTTGAGCTGTAAATGCTTTCGTAGATGCGACACCTATTTCTGGACCAGCATGAGTATATATACCGCAATCTGTTTCACGAGAAATACTACTACCAACAACATTGCAAATTCCAACAGCAAGAGCTCCCTTTTCTTTTGCCTTTCGCACAGCGGCAAGAGTGTCAGCTGTTTCCCCAGATTGTGTTATTGCTATTAAAACACTTTTAGAATCAATTAAAGGGTTCCTATAACGAAACTCTGAAGCATAATCAACATGTACTTCAATCCTCGCATATTCTTCAATTAAACTCTTACCTATAAGAGCAGCATGCCAAGAGGTGCCACATGCCGTAATATAAATACGTGATGCATTCTCAATTCGTGGTAAATAATCAGAAATACCACCAAGATGGGCTGTCCCACTGTCTAAAGAGAGTCGACCTCTCATAGTATCTGTTATGGTATTGACCTGATCATGTATTTCCTTGAGCATGAAATGTGGAAATCCACCTTTTTCAATTTCCTCAAGATTAAATTCGATCCTTTCCACGGCCTTATTAACGACCATATTATCTCCAATTCTCCGAACTTCATAAGATCCTTTTCGAATTTCCACAATATCTCCATCATCAAGGTATATAACATTTCTAGTGTAAGGAATTATAGGGGAAGCATCCGAAGCAAGAAAATTTTCATTTTTACCAACACCTAATACAAGAGGACTACCCAAGCGCGCACCAACAATTACATCAGGCTCATCAGAACATACTGCCGCAATACCATATGTTCCGACTACATCATTAAGCGCAGATTGAACGGCTTCGACAAAAGTAAGATTTCCAAATGAATAAAATCTACCGATAAGTTGGCATAGAACCTCTGTATCTGTATTAGTTATTAAATTTACACCTTCTTTCTCAAGCGCTTCGCGAAGCAAATTATAATTTTCAATTATTCCGTTGTGAATTATTGAAATTTTATTAGAATTATCGGTATGTGGGTGCGCATTAAGGTCATTAGGCACCCCATGAGTAGCCCAACGTGTATGGCCTATACCTACAACGCCTCTAACAGTAGATTCATCTAAAAGTTTCTCTAAATCACCGACCTTTCCTTCGCACTTAAGTATTTTCATTTCATCTTTATCGACCGTGGCAATACCAGCCGAATCATAGCCCCTATACTCCAATCGCTTTAACCCTTCTATAAGAATAGGAACAGCATCTTTATTGCCAATATAACCAACAATTCCACACATTTCATTCTACTCCCATTCTATAGTACTTGGAGGTTTTGAGCTAATATCATATACAACCCTGTTAACCCCAGAAACTGAGTTGACAATATTATTTGATACTTCCGCTAAAATATTTTCGGGAAGGCGATACCAATCAGCTGTCATACCATCAACACTAGTAACAGCGCGAAGCGCTATTAGATTTGCATATGTTCTTTCATCCCCCATTACACCAACAGTTTTAACGGGAATGAGGATAGCAAAAGCTTGCCAAATATCGTCATAAATATTGTGTTTTTTTAGTGCTTGAATAAAAATATAATCAGCTTCTCTTAGCATTTCCAATCTTTCCTCAGTAATCTCACCAATAACCCTTACCCCAAGTCCAGGACCCGGAAAAGGATGTCTTCCTAAAACATCTGAGGGTAGACCAAGCTCTTTTCCTACTTCCCTAACCTCATCTTTGAAAAGTTCTCTAAGAGGTTCAAGAAGTTCAAAACTTATATCTTCTGGAAGGCCTCCAACATTGTGGTGAGACTTTATCACATCAGCTGTTCCTCTTACACCGCCACTCTCAATAACATCAGGATAAAGAGTCCCTTGTCCAAGAAATTTGAAATTAGTTTTTGACTTAGCAGCCTTTTCGAATGCTCTTATAAACTGCTCTCCAATAATTAATCGTTTTTCTTCTGGGTCAGTAATCATTTTGAGCTTCGACATAAAAGTTTTTGAAAAATCATGACATTCAATTTCAATACCCAAACTATCTTTTAACCTATTTTTAATATATTTAGTTTCATCTTTTCTGAGCAAGCCATGATCAATAAAGATACATCTCAAAGAGCTACCTATTGCCTCATGAATAAGCTTAGCAAGAACAGTAGAATCCACTCCTCCACTCACTCCACAAAGAACCTTCTCATTACCTATTTTTTCTTTAATATCTTTTATCGTGGATTGGACAAAAGAAGCCGATGTCCAATTTTTTGAACACCCTACAACATCAAATAAAAAATTTGAAAGAATCTTTTTTCCGTTGACCGTATGAATAACTTCTGGATGAAATTGAGTCCCATAAATTTTACTGTCTTCTCTTTCAGCCGCCGCTAATATCCCATTATTAGATCTTGCTATAATTGACCAGTTTTTTGGCAATTTCTCTATACTATCTCCATGGCTCATCCAAACTTGGGTGTCTTTTTCAACTCTCTTAACGAGGATACTATCTTTTTCAATATTTATTTTTGTGAATCCATATTCACTTTGACTTGTTGATTTTACAATACCATCATCATGCTTTATTAAAAGACCAAAACCATAGCATATACCAAGTACAGGAACTCCAATGTCCAAAATAATTGGATTTAAAGAAGGTGCACCATCTTCATAAACACTATCTGGACCACCAGATAAAATAATTGCTATAGGATTACTTCGGACTATCTCTTCAGTGGATGCTGAATGAGGCAGGATCTCAGAATAGACATTTTGCTCTCTAACCCTCCTAGCAATTAACTGGGTGTACTGCGAACCATAGTCTAAAATAAGAACAGTTTCTTTATTCAATATCATTTTCTAATTCTTTCCATTTCTCTAAATGAGAAATAGAAGAATAGCTTGTCAAATCACAATGTAATGGAGTAACTGAAACATAACCTGAGCGAATGGCAACATCATCAATGTTTGGATTATTTTCTTTGGGAGAAAACTCACCATTCATCCAATAATAGTAGTTTCCTCTAGGATCTGTCCTTTTATCGAATTCTTCAACAAAATTACTAGTCCCTTGCCTCGTAATTCGAAAACCCTTCGCTTTTCCATTAGGGGTTTTTGGTACATTAACGTTAAGAACAATATTAGGCAAGATTCCTTTAGAAAGGACTATTTCAACAATTTTTTTTGCTACCTTGGAAGAATATGAATAATCTGGAGACAACCAATCATCTAGAGATATAGCAATTGCTGGAACTCCTTGAATAACTGATTCTGCTGCAGCAGATACTGTACCAGAATAAAGAACACTCAAACCAATATTTGCGCCTCTGTTTATACCTGAGATAACAATATCAGGCTTTCGCTCAAGCAGTGCATTGAAGGCAATTTTTATGCAATCTGCGGGTGTTCCACTAACAGCATAGCCAGAGAACCCATCCTTGTTTCCAAAATCATTTACCCTAATTGGATCTGAAATAGTAATTCCATGACCAACACCACTTTTTTCACCATCAGGTGCTACTACAATTGTATCACCGACTTCAGACAATGTTTTCTGAAGAGAATAAATCCCTTTAGAATAAATTCCATCATCATTTGTTATAAGAATAAGAGGATTATTCATTAATTTCTGTCTTTGCCTTTCCAAAGTCAATTATACGAGACACAATTTTCTTTAATTCATGACGATGTACTATTCTATCAACGAAACCTTTTTCAACCAAAAATTCTGACGTTTGAAAACCTTTGGGAAGATCTTGACCAATAGTTTGTTTAATTACTCTTGGTCCAGCAAAGCCAATTAAAGCTCCAGGCTCCGCCAAAATAAAATCCCCTTGCATAGCAAAGCTAGCGCTAACACCTCCAGTCGTAGGATCGGTTAATATAGAAATATATAATCCACCCATCTTAGAAAATCTAGAAAGCTTTGCTGATATCTTTGCTAGTTGCATGAGAGAATAAACTCCTTCTTGCATCCGTGCTCCTCCAGACGCAGAAATTATAATTAAAGGACAACTTTCATGAAGCGCCTGATCAACCGCACGTGATATTTTTTCACCTACCACTGAACCCATGCTCCCACCGATAAAAGAAAAGTTCATTATGCAAAGAATAATATTTTTTTCATTTATAACCCCTGAATACGTATTAACTACATCTGGACATCCAGTTTTAATTACAGCAGCTTTTAGTTGGTCGACATAACTTTTCTTTGCTTTAAATTTAAGAGGGTCAGCTGAACGTAAATGCGAATTCAATTCATCATAATTCAAGTCATCAAAAAGTATTTTGAGATAGTTTTGATAGGAAAGCCTGAAGTGAAACTGGCAATTTGGACAAACCATAAGAACTCTTGACAATTCTTTCTTAAAAAGGATTTCATCACACTTAGGACACTTTTCCCAAAGTCCATCTGGAATAGATTTCTTTTGAGTAGTTGTTACCTTTTGTTTTTTTCGTTTGAACCAAGCCATCATTAAGTATGAATTTGGTTATTATCTAACGATAATCCAATTTCAGTTCAACCTTACTTTTAACCAATCTTGAAAGAAGTAATATATTCTGGCTCTAAGTTATAGAAATCTGGATTAACAATATTTTCAAAGTGAGTTAAAGCCGCTTTTCCAATAGATACTGAAGAAGGAATTATTTCGACAATATTTGATTCCAATTCTAAAACATCCAATAAATATCCACATCGATAATGAACAATATTTTTATGATTATATAGTTTTGGGGACAATTTTTCCCATGCTATGCTAACTGGATTGTCAATTCCTTCCCACCCATCTTTTTTTTTGCTAAATTTTTGATAATAAACAATATCCTTATGTGAATGTAAAATTGTACTAACCTCATCAACCTCAAGTTTACAGCTTTCAGTAATTGCAAGGAGTGTTGATATTGGAAGAAGTGGAACGTTTACACTGAATGCCAAGCCTTTAGCAAAACTTAAACCTATTCGAAGTCCCGTAAATGACCCTGGACCAATAGATATTGCAATTCCATTAAGCTCAATTAAATTAAATTCAACTTCATCCATCAACTTTTTATAAAATTTAGGTAGTTTTTCAGCATGCTCTCGATTTAATATTTCTTCTCGATAAGCTACAACCTGATCCTCTTCTAATAAAGCAATTCCACAAACGTCAGAAGATGTTTCAATCGCTAAAAGTTTCAAATTCCTTTATACCAACACTTATATTGCGTTCATATTCTCCCCTTATTTCTATTTTAACCCAAATAGCACCCGCAGGGATAATCTGAGGAAAAAGATCTGCCCATTCCACCACTACAATTCCTCCAGCTTGATAATAGTATTCTAAACCCAAAGCTAAAGCCTCAGAGGGAGAGCTTAGTCTATAAAAATCAAAATGATAAAGTGGTGGAATAGAATCATATTCACCAATCAGCTTGAATGTTGGTGAGTTAACTATGTCTTTAATCCCTAGACCAGCAGCAATACCTTGAGCAAACAATGTTTTTCCACAGCCTAGGTCACCACACAATGCAACTATATCACCAGCTGATAAAGAAGTGGAAAAATTATTTGCCTTATTATAGGTCTCAGTTGGAGAAGAGGTAATAAATTCATTTATCATCTATCTATTCTCAAGAGTAATAATAGGAACTAGCATTTCCTCTAAAGATATACCACCATGCTGAAAACTGCCTTGAAGTTGACCAAGATACTTATGATACTGAGTAGGATAAACGAAATAATTTTCATCTTTTGCGATTAGGTAATTAGTCCCTTTTACTATTTCAGGAAGTCTATATTCTATAGGTCTCTTAATTACCAAAGCATCTTTATTGGAACAAACTAAACTCTTGCCATATTTGTATCTTACACCAGATGAAGTATCACGATCAGCCAAAACTTTAATCCCATTACTAACTCTTTTACTGCCATGGTCAGTAGTGATAACAACTTTCATACCCATTTCCCCAGCAGTATTGATAACCTCATATAACCATGAATTAGAAAACCACGTCTGTACAAGCTTACGATATCCTGCTTCATCAGGAATCACCTCCTGCAGCAAGTCAGACTCTGATCGATGATGAGTTAGTAAATCTACAAAATTTACAACTAAAGCTATTACAGATAGGTCCCCGTATTCCTTCATATGCCTGAGGAATCGTTTGCCTTCTTTAGCTACATTTATTTTGTGATATATGTAGCTAAATTCTTTCCCTGTAATATTCTTCAAGAGATCACCAAACATTTGAGGCTCTACAGAATTCATAGTTGATTGATCATCAATTATATTCCTCCACAAATCTTTATCATTTTCTTGAATATCTCCTAGAAAACAACCACTGAAAATTGCATTTCTAGCAAAGGGAGTTGCGGTGGGTAGTATAGAAACATGATAGTCAATTTCGATCTTAAAATTTTCTTGAATGAATGGAATTAAACTAAGGGATTGATCTAATCTCAAACAATCAATTACAATAAATAATATATTATCATTTGTTTTAAACAAAGGAGCAATGTGATCTGAGATCAGATCAACTGAAAGAGTTGGTCGATCTAATTTCATACTATTCATCCAACTCTTATAATTATTTGAAATAAATTTAACAAACCCCCGATTAGCTGACCTTAGCTGTTCATTTAAAGTTTCACTTAAACCCAATTCCTTCTGGTTTTCAAGCTCAATTTGCCAATTCACCAATTTCAGATATAAAGCCCACCAATCATCTATTTTTGAAGCACATATAAGCATATCTTCTATTTCCTGAAATTCCTCTAAATAATTCCCAGCGGTTTTCTTTTCAATGATTGATTTCTCTTCAAGAACTTTTTTACATGCTAGAAAAATTTGGCTGGGATTAACTGGTTTCGTTAGATAACCAGCAGTTTTTTCTGAAATAGCCTCATCCATAAGCCACTCTTCTTCATTTTTTGTAATCATAATCACATGAAGAAAAGGGGTTATTTCTTTAATTTCCCTAAGTGTTGATATTCCATCAATTCCTGGCATAACCTGATCCAAAAGCACTAAATCAAAATTCTCTTCCTCAACCTTAACAATTCCATCTCGACCATTAGTTACTTTTTCAACGACATAGCCCTTTTCTTCAAGATAAAGAATATGAGGCTTAAGAAGATCAATTTCATCATCTATCCACAATATTTTCCCTCGGTACTTCAGATTCATATATTAATTATAAAAGACTTATTAATACTTTATTCAATTCAACAATATTTATTTTACTTTGCTGTTAGAGTCCAAACTCCATCCCAATCATCACCAGGTGGATTATCTTTCAGATATTCACAACGCTTAATATATAGAGAGCTAGGATTAGTAGGTCTATAAGGGAACATCTCTTCTAACACCTCTGATTCTTTAAAAGCATTAAGACTTTTGATCCAATTTTGCGATTTATATAGTTCTAGACCTTCATTGAATACGGGAAGCATTTTTGAAAAATTACTATCCATTTGATCCTTTTCAGATATAAGCTCAAAAACCTTTACAGGCATTTTTTTTCCTTTAACTCTAACATTATCCAAAAAACGCCATTCAAATCTGTCCTTAACCGCATTGTATGTGTTTTCTGCAACCTGGATGTATACTCCATATTGTTTAGCTGATGCTTCAAGTCGAGCAGCAATATTAACAGTATCACCCATCATAGTATAGTTCATTCTCATATTAGAACCCATATTCCCTGTGACCATTTCACCAGAATTAAGACCAACACGATGTCTTGTATAGTGGACAAGCTCAGGCCATTCATTTGACTCTTCCCATTTTTTTCTCAAGGTTTCAAGATGCTTGTCCATAGCTAATGCTGTAATACAAGCAAGATACTCATGATCTTCCACGGGTACCGGAGCACCATAGAATGCAACAATTGCATCACCAATGTATTTATCAAGTGTACCCTTATGTTCAAGTAATATGTCTGTCATATCAGTAAGATATTCATTCATTAAAGCAACCATTCTTTCAGGTTTAAGAACTTCTGAAAATGATGAAAAACTTTGAATGTCAGAAAAAAAAGCTGTGTGATATCCAGCTTCACCACCAAGCTTAGGTTCTTGTTTAGAATCATACATCTGATCTATTAACTTAGGTGAAACATATGTACCAAAGGTATTTTTTAGAAATCTCTTATCTTTTTGCTCAACAATGATTCTATATAAAACGTTACTTGTATAAGTAATGAAGATGCCAAATACAGGTGCAACAACAGGAATAATGAGTGATGCATTAATGTCGGAGGCATTAATACTTTCCCACTTTCCAATTAAAATTTTCACTAACCATAAACTATCGTTTGTAAAGGAGCCTATTGCTATACTCACAAATAACAAAATTTCAAGAATTATACTGATTCCAGCTAATCCTGGGGATAAGAAAGAAATAATAACAAAGGCAATCATTGAAAGACCAGTTATAAGTAAAATATGAGGGATTCTAGATTCTTCACTCCAACTAATGTCTTTACCATAAACACTAATAAAATTCTGGTCTAGAAGTGTCTGAATTGCATTCGCATGGAACTCCATCCCAGGCATAAGATTCTGCTCTCCAGCAAAAGTGAAAAAAGAAGTCTGTTTAAAGTCGTGAAGGACTTCAACAGAAACACCAATCATTACTATCTTATTGTAAAAAGGTGAATTAGTTATATCAAAATCAGAACCGACCCCTAATTCTTTCATTAATTCAGATCGAGTTACAGAATCTTCTATATCTTGAATCCATGCTGGAATCTCTCCAGGTAAAAACTGGCTCATCCAATCAGTATCTTCGTCAAAATCATTAAGGTCAACATCTGGCACATCAACTATATTTGATAATGGGTAGCGGTTAAAAGTTTTCCATGCCTCATTATCTCCAATATTCACTCCAGATGCTGGCCCATAAATATTAACGAGGAATCTTCCATCTATGCTGAACATGGGTATTTTTAAAGGGCCATAATGAAGAATGGTCCCATTTTCATTCAATTTTGGTACAGTTTCTTCTGGGATATTTAGATACCTTTGAATAGCCTTTAAACCTAAAGTTGGAAAAAAAACACCCGGTTCTTGCTCTAATTGAAGAAAAGTATAATATTGTCTTGAAAAACCATCTTTGTCAGGGCCTTCATTTACAAGGCCATAATCAGGGTTTGATCCTTGAAGTATAATATTAGGGTATTGAATATATTGAGGAGGAATTCTTGTTGGCTCTTGAACTAGTTTTGTAGCAAGAATTACATGCGTACCATTAGATTTAGCTTCTATGATAGCTTCAGAAAAAACGCTATCTCCGTGAGCTGGTATAAGTTCACTCATTCCTTGAGACTGGAGATTACTACGAATATCTTTTAGGTATTCAGACTGTCGATCAGGAGAGTCAAACTGTATATCAAACACTACAACTTTTGCACCAGCCTTAGAAAGATTTTTTACTACATCACCCCAAACTTCCCGTGGGTAAGGCCATGTCCATGGAACAAGACGATAGCTTTCATCGTCAATATCAACTAAAACAACATCTAGGCTATCTTTAGAAATTGGTGAACGAGCAGCCCAACCTGATAGAGGCCCACGTGTTTTAAATGACAGATCAATAACCTTAAGTTCAAAAGTATCAAAAACATGTATACGGTGCAAAAAAAAGACAAGCATAAGAGAACCAAAAGTTATAATTAGGCCTATTGCCTGTTTTTTTATAAGATCAAAAACAATCTTCATTAGGTCAAAGATTGTAGTATAACTAGAATATATAATTGGCTGAGATTTTCACTGCCAATGTTCCCAGTTTTGTAGTTTTATCGTTAGATTTAATTTTTGATACTACTGTACCTCGAATGACAAAAGAACCAAATGGATTTAACTCTCCACCTCCATTAAGTCCAATAAAATTAAACTTAGAAGCCCCAGTAGCATTCAGGATTGATAATCCAGCATTAATCTTAGCCTTTCCACTCCAAATACCATAAGAACTATTTCCAGCTATTGTAGTAAGGTTAGATTCATTGTCCGATAAGGAAATCCCTGACACAGGAATCTGAACCGTATACTTTGAAATAGTAAATGTGAGTTTCAAAGGACTGGCAAACTTTGCTGAAGATACAAAAGAGAAGGCTTCAGAGCTTGCCGCTTTTTGAATATAATTTGATGATCGCTCTGATTTAAGTAAATCTTCAATACCTGTAGAATTATACGTCATTAGGAAATTAAAATTATTTTCATTTTGACTTATTGGAATAATAACGGAAATGAATCTATTCTTTGTTAGGATATTTTCCCTATTATCACGGAAAGATATTGAATCTTTTCCGGTATAACTACTATATAGAAGAGTATCTAATGATGTTCTTTCATTAGTACTAGATATAGTTTTAAAGCTTCCTGAAAAAGAAGGCATACCGGCTCCAGGAGCAAAACCAAAAGTCATTGTATTAGTTTTCTGTTTATAAGGATCTACAACTGTTCTTAGTATTTTATTGTTTCTGCTCTTGAACTCAAAACCAATCGATAGCTTATTATCAAATATTCTAAATCTATCACTAAACACAAATTCTCTCAGATTTGATGAAAGATATGGATTGGCTAGAGAACTAAATTCTGGGCCAACCTGAGAATATTTCATTTCAATAGTGTTCCCGTAATAATAAGCTCTTGCTTTTATATTATAAGCTGAAGATGGCATGTTTAGTAAAGCCGCAATAGGAGTGTCTTCTATAGCTTGATAATCAATGGGAACAAGGGGAGTCATATTGATATTAGCAACAAATATATCCTCAAATTTTGTTGGGTCAGGTATTCCTTCTGTTGAAATTCCTGAACTAGTAACAGACCCTAAGTCATTATAAGAACGAGCGATATATCCATCTAGACTATCATCAAGAGATGTATCCATTTGAGCAATACTCATAGCACCATCCCATATATCACGGTTTAACATGCTCATAGCCCATGTTGATTCAAAAATTAATCTTCTATTATCAAAGTTTAGTCCAAAATCAAAGCCAGCAACTAAATTGTCCATGGGTTTTTGACCTCCCCACCCCTTATCATTCAATTGAATTGAACCAATCCCTTCTATTGAACCCTCAAATTCTGAAAGAGTATAAAGTCCAGGATTAACTCCAGGTACAGAAATAGCTGTTTCCCAATCTGGAACAGTAAACTTTGCTGAATTTAAATTTCTTATAACTGAGTCTTTATCATCCTTTGCTTTTTGTCCAAAAACTCCGAAATTGAATTTTTCAAACAAAGATATGCTTAATCTTCCTGCCATGTATCGACGACCAAAAGTATATCCACGTCTATCCAATATATAAAGAGGAGAACCAGTAGAATCAGTGTTTATCTCAGTTATCAAGTAAGAACGATCATTTAACAAATACCCTTGAACAGGACGTTCTAGTTCACCACTTATGGTTTGTAGTTTAAGCGATTTGAGATCAATGTTGACACCTATGCCTCTAACTCTTTTACCTTGAACTAGATAGGGATTTATTACTGGGGTAAAATCACCTAATTGAATTGTCACAAAATCACTTGATCTAATTGTTGTGGATATGCGATTCCTTGGTTGCGAAAAAGGAGTCTCTTCAGTTGAATATTTGATAAGAGTACTCAATTTAAACCAATCCCATCCACCTTCAATTATAGTAGTTGTTTCACCAATTGAAAGGGTCGTACCACTGACCTGATTAATAGAAAAATCTGATCTAAGTTTTGCTGAATAATTAAACTCATCTACTGCTTCCGTTATTCTTGAACCAGTTCCGCCAACCATAAATGACCATGTTGTTGGCTCTAGATCATATCCATATCTATTTGTTATTTCTACACTAACAGTATGAAGACCAACGCCTAATTTGGGTGCAATATAGGTGACAATATCACTAGAAATTTCAGTTGACGATGTAACATCTTCCCCATCAAGGAATAACTTAATTTTATTAATATCAACACCATCTACACTGAATAACGATACTGCAATAAGAATATTTTCTTGATCAACAACTTCTCCATCGTTAGGGCTAAGAACAAGTACTTCAGATCCTAATCTCAGCCCAGAGCCTCGAATTGTTTTATTCACTCTATTCTCATTAGTCCCTTTCACAGACGCAGGGGTTATATTAACAAATTGAGGTGAACCCATAGCATTACTCGCAGGAAAACCTCGAATTGAACCATCGTTAAATGAAAAGATTATTGCATATTCCAAACCTTTTTCAGTAATAAAATTGCCAGGTATAATCGCCTTCCAAGTTGATATATCAAAAATCATGTTTTGCTCTTGGTAACCTGAACTACCTGCTGTTCGATGATAAAGGCGAGCACTATTTACACTACCCTCAACAATGACTTCTAAAGTCAATGGACTTCCTGCTATAGCCCCAGCTGGCGGTAAATGAAGAATAGACTGTCCCCAAAGTATTGGACTTAATAAAGTCAAATACAACCATTTATTTTTTTGTTGAAAAATCACGGGAGTAAAAATTATTTAGTGAGACCACCCAATTGCCCACCAATACTGCTGATCAGTTATACTTAATAATAAGAACTTTTTCGGCACCGTCTGAATCTTTAAATCTTATCCTAAATTCTTTAGGCTCTTTCCCAGAATCATCTTCATCTATTGGAATATCAGCAGCAACAGTTGTAGAAACAGATACTCCGCCATCTGGTGTCGAGACACCAGTTTGATTCATTAATAAATCTACGATTTCTCCTGAAGAATTATTAATCAGTTGAACAATTCCTTCCAAACAAAATATAGAATCGCCCTCTTCATTGTCTGATTGAAACCACAAATCAGTTCCCTTAACTGAAGCAACACTAGTTGGCGAACTAATCGAAAATTCCCCCCGGCGTTGTTCGGAAACTATTGCTCTTACTGTACCTCCAGTTATTTCTAGATTTTTTTTGAGTGACTTTCCAATTCTTTCACCTTGAATCTCAAGATTAGTATTTCCGCGAAGTTTTACCATGCTCTTGTCATCAAGATAAATAAGAACCGCAAAAGCATTTGCACTAGTTTTAATAAGATCTTTATGATTTAATAGCTGACCAGCTTTTACTAAAGAAAATTCTGAATTAGACTTTTGGACTTGAACATTACCTTTTACTTTGGTTAACACTGCAACAGAAGTAGAGGGTTGAGAAAATAAAATACTGCCCGCAACTATTATTGAATTAAGGAGCAATTTTTGAAGATGGGAATTCATTCTACTGAAATACTAATTATATTCTGGGATCCATCACCAAATTGACCAAGTATACGAAATATTTCATCAATTGATACATCAAGTCCATTAACCAAATAAACGCCTGATGGCTCAAACCCATTCAAATCTCCTTGAGGACCAAAGTAAGCATTAAATTGATTCTCACCTACAACTTCCATCAATTGTTGTAAAATAGGGTGCAAAGTTCCTTGTCCCGCGTTACTTATTTCTGATAAATCAGCAAGCTTAAAAGCAAAAATAGGGCTAGTAAAAGATTCAGCTCCAGAAGTCGTTGGAAGTTTTTTTTGAACTTGCCAAACATAAGATTCTCCAGGAACTAAATCTACAGCCCCAGATAGTGGATACTGAAAGTTTGTAGCAAGACCAACAGACTCCCATCCTTTAGTTTGGTCTATTGGGAAAACAGTAATATCCTGAATTGCTTCTTCAGGAGAACTATGCGCTTCAGAGTCATATCTTGAAATTCTAATTAAAGACTCGCAACCACCGCAAGGCTCAGTCTCCCATTGAAAAATCGGATAGGGTGCAAAAATTATATTCTCCAAAAGGTTTTCGGGTTCTCCTCCAGGTCCAATAAGATTCAGCGAAGTTGGAGTTGTAACTAAGATTGTCTCTATTACTTCATCCGTAATTAC